>Ga0208497_1000004_pt1 | contig 184847 bp, 244 predicted proteins | sample CryBogCBE25Aug07_FD_184555 | JGI IMG/M metagenome (GOLD analysis project Ga0208497, IMG submission 184555) | Freshwater microbial communities from Crystal Bog, Wisconsin, USA - CBE25Aug07 (SPAdes) | ecosystem: Environmental > Aquatic > Freshwater > Lake | place: Crystal Bog, Wisconsin, USA...
GTATTGAGACACTTATCTCTTCTAAATCGTATTCTTCCTGAATCGAAACTTCTAGTTCGTCTTCGCCTTCTGCACTGTCTTTACTAGGACGCTTTAAAAGTAGTGTGCCGTAACCTTCTTCGTCATCAAAGACTTCGTCGAAAGCAGCTTTAATAGCACTACTAAAAAGACTAAAGCCGGTACCGTTGCCCAGCAAAGAGACTTCCATCTTAGCAGAGAAATCCCACTGCATAAAAACACATTCAAAAGTGTGCCGTGCGTAATACAAATTAGGATCGTAGTTTGTAATCATTTAGGTCTCGCAGGAAGTAGATTTTAAAATGGGAATGAAAAAGGTACAGTCATCTGCTAGTGCAGGTTTTGTGATTACCCACCTACCAAATTTGTCGCTGTCTACAATCATGGTAGGCTGATACCTTAAGCATTTGCGGCATTTACTTTGTAGCATCATACTGGTCTTTATGCCAGTGCATTGCAGAGTAGATTTAGTCATTGTCTAGTTTGCGAATGGCGTCGGCAAATTCGTGACCTACGGAACACTTATGAGCGCAGTCAAGTTTTTCACATAACGCTGCGCACTCCATAAGAGTATTTTTACGAGTGCTTTTAATCTGTTTGTCGACTATGAAAAGTGCGGAAGGTTTGCGAAAAAGTGGCTCATGCGGAGGCCACTTCTTCTCAATAGCGGCTGCTCTCTCCTGAGCCTCTTTCCATTCCTTAGATTGATAAGAATGTCCTTCTTCTCTAAAAGCCGCAGCTAGGTCAACCTCTACTTTATCGTGAGTGTGTGGAGAGTATTTACCACAAATAGGACAGGCAAAGGTCCCAACAGCAGGTTCAAACTCTCTAGCCAAGACGTCGTGTGTAACAATAATACCTGCGTGAAGCCCTGTTATGTCTATTGGGTTAGTCTGTTTAGCAGACATTATCTTCCATTGCTCAACTGCGTCGTTGAAAGTAAAAGTGCCTTGTATAATTTCTCCTTTACTACAAGACGCGTCTACCAAACCAAACAAGGTTTTTCTAGGCACTTTAAAGACACTATATTGCTCGTCTATCCAGAGTGCAGGCGCTAAAAATTCAGGCTGCTTATCTTGAAGAGCATTTGCCAGTTGAACCACCGCCTCTTCTAGAGGATTGAGGTCAGAGTGGTCAACTTCTGAAACCCGTCTACGGCACTTTTCAACTAAAAGGGTTAGGGTTGTTTCGTCCATTTTATTCCCGATCTTTAATCAAAACAATATTCAATGCGCCAGTAAAGGCGACCGCAAATTTTAAAAAATGCAGTGTCAGTGTAGTCGTCAAGCCAGAAAGACTCTGCACCGTAAAAGCGATGAGTCTCTTTTAGCCAAGCAAATCTCCAAAATTGAAACATCCTAGCCGCCCGAAGAAAAAATAGATAGGCCTTCTAAATGGGCTGCCTTAGCTCGTTCTCCGTGCTTAGGACCAAAATGAGCCGGGGCGCAATTCTCGCATAAAACACCTTTGCAGTCCAAACAACGATAAGCATCGTGCCAAGGCAGGGTCTTTCTACAACTCCAGCACTTTGTATTTAAAACTTTTTCTCTAGTGTGCTTGTGAACCAAAACAGCTAAATTCCAGTCAGCATTAGAGATTCCCGACGACTCTTTTTTGCGACCTAGAGTCTTGTATGCCTCTTCAACGGCGTCCCTTACAGGAACCCAGTCGTAAATAACTTGACGCGGCTCTTCCTGAGCCGAATTTGAATCATTCATCTTTAGCCTCTTCTGTTTTAGAAGTTGAACCTAGGGGGGTAAAAGATATATCTACCCATCTACGATCACCAAACTTAGGGAAGTATAGAGTACAAGCTTTGCGGCCATGAGGCTTATCGGTAAAGTCTACTTTAGAGTAAACAGGGTCCTCTTTACCATCCGAAAAACGTAGGCCGCAACCTTCAGCAATAAGCTTCAATAGCTGTTCTTTGTTATCGCGAGCTTCTTCAGTCCAGGGTACGAGCAGCAGGTCTAAATCGCGTGTAAAGGAGCCGTGCATGACACAGGCATACCCATACTGCCAAGCGACTACTCGTGCCTGCGTGTAAACACGCGCGTAGTCTGGGTCAACAATTCCGTAAGGCTGACCCCCAGCAGATGAGGTAGCGTAATGCTTCAGCACCTTTTGCGCGTAAGCATAGATATCTTGATTACTGCTATGCCAAAGAGTTTCAATCTGTGTTCGCACGTCTTTTTCCATTCATTATTTCCTTATGCTCGCACCAGCGATTATAAATAGCAAAGACAAAAAATCCTAAAACAATTAGGATTGCAAAAACGTAGCCAAGAATATCATTCATTTACCTGCCCTCAATAACGTGCATTGCAATGGCTTTTTGAGCAGTATCGTAATGCTCAATACTTGAATTGAAGGGTATTCGCCAAAATGTGCCGTATTTTCTAGGAAAGCAATTATGCTCCTCAGCAATTGGGGCAATGGTAACCCAGTCCATATAATGAAAACGATACCAGCGAGTAAATTCAACTCCGTTTTTTACGGTTGACCTGTAAACTTGCGCACAGTTACTAGCCAGGTAAGGCCTAACGTTTTCTGGTTTATACCCAATAGATAACGCAAGAGATACGCAGATTTCTGGGTCAGTCATTTAAGGAACTCCGTCGCCTAAGAATATTGCCAGTACGGCAAGTATGCCGGCGATAACTATGAAGTCGTGAAGAGTCATGCTTTTCTCCAAAATTTAAAAAACCGGCTAAGACTCTGACTACTTCTTAAAGAGTCTCGTTCTATGCAGAGACGGCAGATATCTTTTTGACGAACCTCGCACATCTCTACCCAACCGCCTGGGCCAGAAATTTCCTTGATTAGGTTCTCGTTGGCAGTTATAGTAAAAGCCAGTTCCTTAATAAGGGCGGCATTCTGCTCTTTAAGGGTATTGAAATCTTCTGTTAGCTCAGCGTTAGCCTTTTTAAGCCTAACTAGCTCTAAGTCTTTAGTTACCATATCTTTAGTGGCTTTATCTTCAGCGTAAGCCACGCCAGCGTTCCAAGAAGTCCAAGTGCTTATCAAAGCAGTTAACGCATAGGCTTCTTTTGCCCAAGCTACATAAGCTGGCGACATGCGCGTATCTAAATTCATTTTAGTGCCCCAGCAATTGCCCAAGACAAAGCCGTGAATATGAGAGCGATAAAGCAGGCAAAAACTCCGTCAAAAACGTTTTTGCGCGGCCACAAACAGAGTACCAGAGTTACCAAACTTACAAGAGCTGGAACATACCACCACGCCCATTCAAGAGTAATAGTGAATGTCATTTGAATCTTCCTTTCTCTTCATCTATGAATTTACGAATAGAGATTTCCAATTTCTTTGCCTGATGAGAGCCTCCTTTAGCCACAGCTTTTTCCACCAGAATGTCTACCTGATTTACGACTGACAAAGACTCGGCTGCCGCAATAGCGCAAAGGTTTGCCAATGAGGATAGAGTGTCGAGGTAGTGCTGATGAAGTTGAGCCAAGGTAAATAGCTGAGTGCAGTATTTGCAGTCTTTACCCACAACGCCAGAATCGGCCACCACGTAAAGTTGATCTTCACCGAAAAAAGCATTAGGGTCAAGATGATAGACGTAGGTAGGTGTGGGAGGATTAAACGCAACTAGCGGTTTAGAAGTTTTAGGTTCATCTTTCAATGGCGGTGGCGGGATGAAAGTATCTAGTAAAGCGGTTGTTGGTAAGGCTGCATTAGGAGCAGGATTGACCGAAGAGGTCTTGCGCAGAGAACAACTAGCGCACCAGTGGTTAGGATCATTACCGCAAAGTTTGTTTGTCTCGACGCATACAAAAGTTAGTTCAATCATCGTTACTCCTGAGCAGCCTAACGTCATAATAATTTTCACCTAAACCTAATGATCGCAAATCCCAAATACCTGCGCGTTCTATGGCTTCTAAAACAGGTCGTTGCGGAAGCTGTTTGCGTTTTTTAATACACCAAACGGCAGGGCCCCATTCCTTGTCTTTTTCCCAGTGGTCATAAAGGTCTTGTAGCTCAGGCAGACTTAGCATCTCTGCGTCTGCGGCGCCCCACACAAAAATATCGTTGCAATTAACGGCAATTGCAAAAGTTTTCTTAGCCGCGTCGGGCCATTCTCTTTCCCACCAGTTAGTATTTACTATTAAGACATCTCTAAGTAGTAAGACAGCAAGTGCTTTAGTCTCCTCAAACATTCGCTCCACTGGAGGTTTATCTTCGTATCTTGTACCCCAATGCATATTCCAGTAGACGTCGTCTTCCGATACGACTGCTAAAGGTTTAGGCTCTGGCAGTTTGTCTTTCTTTAGAAGACGATTAAAGAGTTTTTGAAGTGCAGACATTAGGTTTCTTTTTCTAAAGGTATATCGCGCCACTCAAAGTTGTAAAAATTACCTGCACTGGAGATTGTATGCGGATAATTTTCTTCCCATCGTTGTTGTAAAACTTTAGTAGTTACTTTAGTAGTTGTAACCAAATTGCCTAGATGGTCAATATGCTTCTCAAAACCATTATTGTCTAGGGTAACTTCCACAGTGCGTTCGATCCAACGCATACGGTTTGTTGGTCTAAACATTTTAGTTCTCCGCAAAATCTACCCAGATGTGTTCTGTAACTGAGTAAAACACATCGGCATTTGGAGCCGAAACTAAAAGCTTTTCATTAACACGCAGCCAATCTAAAACGGCTTGAGCGTCTTGTCGTCGACAAAAGCGCACAGCTTTATTAGGATCGGAACTAAATTCGACAGAGTTTGTAGGGCCGCCTACAAACCACTCAGCCCGACCCCTATTGGGGATTAGATTAAGTTCTATTAGCCATGCAATGGACTGCGGGCTATGTTTAAACTCCCCACCAATGCTAGGGTTAGCACCGCTAATAGGTTTAGTTGGCGTAACGTTGGTAATTTGAATATTAGGAAACGAGGGGAAGTTTTTGGTTGCATCATTCATTTTGGTAACTCCTTAAGTTGATCACGCCTGCCTTTCCAGAAGCATTTAAGGCAAGAAGCTTTTGCATTAGCGTCGTGGGTTTTTACAGAATGGCAATAATGCTCACCAGTATTTACCATGAACGCTTGTTCTGCGGTAACAATAATTTGTTCAGCACTATTGCAGTTAGGGCACATTAACTTTGTTGATTTCATTTTTACGCCTTATACGGTCGTCAGTCCATTTGTCTAAAGATTCGTATTCTAGGTAATCGTAACTGCCTAGAAAAGTGTCGTTATGATAAAGCGGCGTCTTTATAAAGGGGTTGCCTCTTTTGTGAACAGACCATGAGCGCACTTCCTCATAGCGTTCTGAGTTTTTTGAGACGCGGCGTACCTCCTTGATTAGCTCTAAGTAGGCGAGGTCTGTTTCCGAGTCGTTTGCGGCTGTGCCTTTAGGGCGTATTTTATCTGCGTAAGCCTCAATTAAGTCCAGAAGCTGGTTTTTCATTTTTAATGTCCTCTTTGCCTTTATTTACAGCTTGATAATTTTCCCATTTAGCGGCATTATTAAGAACTGTCCCTAACTCTTTTACCAAATGAGTTTTAAGCTCTGCCTGTGAAAGGCTGTGGTAATAGGCAGATTCAATACACTGGTCAATTAGGTCCAAAAGGCGATTACCTTCTCCATCCTCAATTGCAATGAGCTCCAGACGTTCTCTGCAATCTTTAAGAAATCGCATTCTGTCTTTGTTGCCGTTAGAATGTATGTTTTCAAATCCAGGACGTTTGCTACAGAGCATTCCGTGCGTGTATCCTAGATTTAGCTGCTCTTCAATCTCAATAAGGGCGGTAGACACATCCTTACTAAGCTTTTTAAAAGTATGATTGTCACGCATGTACCATATGGCATCAACAGGCGAGTCTTTTGCATTTTTATCGGCGGCCACAAGCTCTTTAACAAAAGCCGCTTCTGAAAATTCTAGGCACTCGTTAATCTTTGACAAAGCATTACCTGTTAACTTTGCCGACCTAAATATGTCGTGGCCCTTAACACGCCAATTACTTTCAAACGCATCGCGCGATAGACGTAAAGCTTCTTGCTGCGCACGTAAAACACCTGCAACTTCTTGCGCGATCTTAGCGGATAGGTGACCATGCCTTGAATTTGCTTCTAGCAAATCGGCTAATTCTAGAGCACGGTTCATTTCATGCCTCAAAAATAAATAGAAGTGCTCCACCAATTAGAGCAATTACAAGCATTGCGATTACAGCACCTAAAAGACTAATGAAAGGCTCAAAAATAAATCTATCCTGTTTATTCCAAGTTTTACTAAAGAGCATTGGGTAGATGTAGGCAACAAGCAGAATGCAAATTACACACTTCAAGAATATAATAGCATGAGGGTCTGTAGGCATACCATTACCGTATACGTGCTCCACACACGACGCGTAAGCTCTTGCGGCATTTACGTCGCCTGTATTCTGATAACTTGATAGTATAGACACACAGGCTACATCTTCTGCGTGGTTAGCTGTTGCCATAGCCTGTGCGGCTTGCGTGTTTGCAAAAAACATATCCATTATTCAATCTCCATTAGGTTTGTTTCTAGCAGCTTCTTTATTTGCAGCATGAACTACCTGAGCTAAAGCCTGCACGTTTTTAGTGTTAACAAACAATGATAATGTGTTAGGCACTGGTCCCGGCTCAGAACGCCAAACATGACCAGCGGCTGTTAGGTAGCTATCAAAGATCTCACTTTTCCAGCTATCAATTACTATTGCGGCGGTTTTCATGGCGTTTCCTTTTGTGCGTCCTTTACGCCAGAAAGCCAGTTTACCAGCCGGTGTAGATGATTGTTTGCCCAACGGCGTATCGCGTACTGCCTAACTATAGATATTAAAGTGTAAATCCATCCCATAAACCAGTTATCGGAGAGCGACAGATGCGCACCGGTAACCATAGGAATAATAATCAAGTTCATGAAAAAATTTATGCTGACTCCGATTATGATTCCTACCCAAGCCTCGATGATAGAATGTCGGGGCGTTTGACCAGGTGTTGGTTTTGCATAAAAAGCAGAGTAAGTAAAAACTGCCACAAAAATAAGACTTAAAGTGCCTAAAACTTGTACTAGTGTCATTTTATACCTTTACTTTGAATAACAGACATTGCAATTGCTTCTTGGGCGCTATCCCAAAAAATCTGGTTTGGCTGATAAGCCTGACCCCATACATGCTTACGCTCGTACATAAACCTAATAGGAAATCTATCAAGCCTTACAGCAATCGGGCTTGCGACGTTCCAGTCCCTGTAATCAAATACAACGCACCAGCCGTTACCGTTTACTTCATCGTAGAAGGTTCTAGTCTCTCCGCTATCTTGCGCAAGTTGTTCTGGTATGCCAACACAGCGCTCCGTGTGGTGTACACCGAAACCAAGTTGCTTGAACTTCCACCCAATGGCTTTTGCCAAAGCTGTCGAGATTTCTAAATCAGTCATTTTAGTAATCCTGCTCTGTGTGCGTGAATAACCGTCATAGCAACGGCGGCCTCTAGGGTATCTTCTTGTACTAGACTACGATTTAGTCCCGTCTTCTCTGAGTATTGATTAGCTTCCCAAGCAGTAACTTTACCTTGAGAATTTACGTATGGGCTTACACCTACAAAATATTTCTTCTGAATAGGGACCAAAAGGTTACAGTCTTTGTAGTCAAAGACTTTCCATTCTTTACGCGAGTCGTTTACTTTAGACACGTTTACGTAGCACACCCCCTTGTGCTCGCTAATTTGTTGTTCTGCCCACCCAATTGCCAACGCAAGAGCTTTAGATATGTCGAGGTCAGTTACGAGATTGGGTTTGCAGACGCACTCGTTGTAACGGTGCCCGCACCTTTTACAGCAATAGTGGCTCATATGCCCAAATCCGTAGGGTAGAGATTCAATGCCTTGGAAGCTGCTAAGGCAGCGTTAGATTTGTGCAAAGAATATTCTAATTTTTCAGTTGGTGCTAACCGATTAGTCAGGCAAATTTCTGCGTAGGTTAGGGCGTCAACTAGAAGCAGGGCTGCGTCTATAAGTTTTAAGGTGTACCCATCTTTGCGTCTAATTATCTCGCGCAGCTCTTCGGCATGTACGGAATTAAAAACATTACGAACACTAAGATTCTGTGTCGCCTCTTTAACAAACAAAAGCTCTTTTTCAAGTTGCTCTATCTTTTCCGTAAGCTCTTTCTTTGTTAAAGGGCTTTCGGCTTTTTCGATAAGGGGCAAGTGGAGCACCAATCTTTAGGGTTAGTACCACAAGCAATATCTTTTTTAGGACAAACGTACACCATAATTACATCCCTTCGTTGGCCAGTGCTTCAGCCAAAATTAGTAGGAACAGGGAACGGTGGAGTTCATCGTCGCATTCACCGTTCCCTGCTCCATTCACGTACTTAAACCAATCGCCGTGGAAAAAAACGTAATTTAGCAACTTTGAGTCTTGAAAAAACACCGAGTCTGGATTGCTGGTTGGTGGGTCTTCTGCACCCTTGCGCAACGCTGTACTGATTGGCCCGTACTGCAAGTGCTCGTCGTCGGGGTGGATGCGCCACACATAATCCGAGTCGATCTTTTCATGGTCGCCAAGTTGAACAACTTGCGTGGCTTCCCAATAATTAACGGGGTTTTTGAAGTGTTGTCGTTGCAACCGCGCACCACGGGCTGCGGCAAATAACAGCCTAGACATTTCTTATGGCCTCCAGCGCCTCAGGCGTTGCGCTATAGAAAACGCCATAAACAGTTGGCGCAGAATTAAGAGTATTGATTGAGTTAAAATACTGATGAGCAGTAGTTACAGCGATTGAATCTACCTCTTTAACCTCACCTGTATTTAGATTAGTCTGTAGTTGCTTAGAAAATGGATTGAGCATAGGAACCTCTTTGAGTTAAAGTTAAGAAAAGTCTACCAGACCTGCAGTTGCGTCGTAAGGTACTTGATACTTGTTTAGTATCTTGTCCATTGTAAAGATTTGCTTAGGTGTTAACGTTTTACCAGCGCCTAGTTGCGTGCCTATTGAACGCACAAAATCGGCCTCAAAGGGAGTAAACTTGGTAACATGGTTCCGCCACAAGTACCGAACCCGTTTGTAGTATGGGCTGGTTACTGAGGTGGGAGGTGTTATGTTCTTGGTACTTGCATTCTTGTATGCAGCAGCAAGCTCTGCGTAGTCCTCAACAGTGAAGTTAATTAGGACTAAATGAAAGCCTAAATTATTTAGGTCTAAAGTAACGTCAGCTTCTCTTTGTGAGGTCGAAGTGCCGTAAACAGTTACGCCTAACATTTTGCAACTTTGAAGTCTCTCAGGCAGCCAATCCCAACCTATAACCTTAACCGCGCGTAAAGCGGATTCAGCCTTTGTATCAAGACAAACCCCTGTGTTGTCCTGATAAGGCACGTAAGTAGCAGTGCCTTTGTTCATGCAAGCATGATGCAGGGGCATGACAAAGTAATTTATCGTACCGGAGTGTGTAGGGATTATTGTGTTCATTTCTTAGCCCTACTGTTCTTCATATCCGCGTTATCGAAAAAATGTACGCATTTACCATCTTGACTAACCGGCGTTTCAACAAAATACGATTGGCGGTCTGGATTAGGTTTAGCAGTAAAGCGATAGCAATTATCTCGAAGAGGGCAACCTTCTCCCTCGCACATTGTTATGTCGGCCATAATTTTCTCCAGATTAAACGTAGGTGGGCGCAAAAGGCGCCCACCTACTCCTACAGCAGTTGTTCTTCCATCTGATTAGCGAAAGCATAGTCTACAATCAACTTAGACCAATTTTCTAAACGGTCGTAAACTGCCGGTTCTTTTAGCTCTGTCCATGTAAGCCATTGAGAACCTTCAATTACTCCGACCTCGGCACTACCCAAACGGCTATCATCCGAAATAAGGGCTTTAATGAAAAGCCCTAGGTGTACCTGACCTACAGGGTTGGTGTCATCGTAAATTACTTCGTTATCCCAAAACATTGGGAGGTAATTGTCGTCACCAGGCAAAGAACCTTTAAGGCCCACTTCTTCCTCTAGTTCACGCAGAGCATCATTCATGAGATGCTTAAAAAGAATGTCTTGCGGACTAGAATCAATGTCCTCAGGGCCAGCAGATACATCCGTGTCTACGTGACCACCTAAACCAATGCTCAGGTTTCCGTGTAGGCGTGCTTCCTCTCCGCCCTTGCCTCGGCAGTAGACAAAAACAGCTTTAGTGTCTTCACGTTGCAAAACTACGTAGGGCAGCAACTGCAAAAAGCCTGGGTCAGTTTCGCAGGTAGCGCGGTCCTCCAGGGAGGTTTTTAGTCGCAGAGTTTCTTCTGGGACAGTTGCTACCATGCCACCTTGAAGAGGTGGGTATTGGAGAATACGATTCAAGTCCATTAAGTCTTGACGTTTAATACACAATGCAAGTTTAGCCATTTTATTTCCTTAGTTGGGTTGAGTTGGGTTTTGTGGGTCTATAAGGTCGTCGCTTACGTTGTTATTTACAGATATACCTTTTTTATCTTTATCCAGAAGCCTGTCACGATAGTGATTGGCCTTGTACTTCCATTGGTCTTTTTGACCCTCAAGTTTGGCAACTTTTCGATTTAGAACATAGATTTCTTTTCTAAGAGGCTCAACTAATTCAGTAATGACTATCTTAGTAGCCTCCTCTTTAAGCTTCCTACAAAATTCTAACTCTTCTGAAGTAAAAGACATATTTAATTACCAGAGATTTGTCCAGTTGCGTACAAGATGGTATCGTATAAATCAAAATTTAAATCTATTGTAAGTGGCGTTAAGTCTGCTTTTGACCCTGCTGCCAACAGATCTTCATCTTGAGAAATACCTGTAAACTTATGCAGGAATATCACTTCGCCCTTACTGTCAAAATAAGATACTTCTATCTCGACAAGTGGCTCTTGAGTGTCGCAAGCTTCCCAGAGAAAGTTTATCTCCTTAATAACTTCCGCAGACATATTTACGCGCATAAACAAATGACCGGCAAGGCTGTCGTCCTTATGGTCATCGGCGTCTACATGCTCAAATACGGGCTCGTCCTCATCTTCGTCATCATCAATCTCTTCAGCGTCTTCCGCCTCTTCATCAGGCATGTCGAAGGAGTATTCAATGACGTTTCTAGATAGATGCTCTAACGTCTGGGAAGTAGGCAGTCCTTCTGAGTTTGGGAATACAAGTGAAACCGAGACACAAAAGTTACTAGCAGTCAATATTTCCATAAAGTAGCAATCCTAAGTTAAAAACATAATTTACAGTTTTTGCTGTTGGTTCAGACTTTGCAAGTGCCTACAAACGTGTAGGCAAAGCATGGACAGTAATAAGCAGTAATAAGCAAAAAGCCCGGTAAATGGGTAGAGTGCAAAGACAAGCAAAACTGTAAATATCGCATGTTATCGTTTAATCGTTTAATCGTTTAATCCGCTAAGTAAGAATATGTAAAGGTTACAAAGTATTGTGCTACTTTGTAACCTCTTTAATAGAAACAGGCAAAAGGCAAGAAAATTTACAAAGTAGTGTAGTAGCACAATACTTTGTAAATTTATACCTAAAAACAGGCTAAAGGCAAGGAAATTAAAAATGAAGATACAGAACTCCATACCAGATGGTAATAGCTCCACAGGAAACATGATAGAAGAGCAGAGCATTACACCCATAAACCTAATGAAACGCGCACAATTAAAGGAATGGGCAATTGGAATGCGGGATACCGCAAAACCTATGCCTGTTAGGTTAATAAACGGGAATTTGTCTGTAGAAGCCTTTATTTCCTTTAGAGCTGGAACTGAGCAGGATGGGCAGATGATAAATCTGGGTACTATGCGCCTAACCGGTATAAACGGGCGGTATGGAAACTGTGTTCTTAAGGTGGGTAACGGGCGTAAAGGCAGCCCACCGTTTCTCTGCATGGATTTTAGCCCCTCGCAATTTCTTGGGCTGGGTGAGAACTGGAAACAGGCAGAAGTAGAGAAGATTGTGGTAAATGGTCGAGAGTTGGAAATCGACCATACTTTGGCCGGTTACGTTAGGATGATGCGGAGGCTGTTTACTGCCTTTTCTGGTATTGACATACCAGAGAATAACTCAATAATAAATAGGTTAAATACCACCTGCTACGTTGAGGCCGGCGATGAGGCCTCGGCGGTTAGGATGTTGAATTACTTCCGTGCCGTAGGTGCTTCCTCCCATACTTCAATTGAGGATTCTCGGACAGACTACTTTTTGAAACCTATGGGCCTGTCTTACTTGCATCCTGAAAACGACAGCATAGAGAATCATGGTGTTAAATTCAAATGCAAGGCCACTATTGGAAAAAACGCAAACATAACTTATGCTACCGTCGATCTCTACATTAAAGGTTACGAGATGGAGGCTAATGACAAGGGACAACTTTGGATTAGGCGCGAGTTGAAAAAGTGTCTGCGGTTGGGTGTGGAGGTTTATATGAGGAACGCTATCCTAAATGGCATGTTGACCTTCAACAACGGCAAGGACGTTTCTATTCAAGGTGCTCTAGAGAGTTACCCTGAAAAATGGGAAACAATTAGGGAACGCTATCTAGGGTTAGCCAAACTAATAAAAGAAGAGGGGCCGCATGAGACGCCTATCCATGACTTGGAAAAAGTTGTTAACGATCTCTACGGGCCGCACTTCTTTCAAAAATGTATTCGTGAATGGGTACTGACAGTTTCCAATTTCCGAATGCTGTATGGAAATATGTACGTCGATATTAGGCCCATCTTAGAGGAGAGAATTCTTGGGGCTTTGAGAGGTGTAAAGCACGAGCTTGCGGAAGAATCGGTCGAGCAGTGGCTAACCGGTTCAGAGATTCACATTGAAGGCAATAGAGTTTATCAGGCAGACGTTTACCGACAATGGAGAACTACAATGGGGTTTGACCCCAGAACTTTCTCCTTTGCTTCCTACCGAAGTCTTTTAAAGGCCCAGAACAAAGCCTGCACGTCACATAAATGGATGGATCGTTTTCTTTTGGGTAGCCTAACTTCTGAGGACATGCAGCAATGTGTTAATGAACGTGATACAAGCAAACGTTCTTTAGTGAAAGCAATTAGGACGTCGTTTACGTCCATACCTAACACCTACACGCTCACTTACTCCATGGACTTGGATGATCTAGAATTAAATGAGAATTAAAAATCAAAATGTTAAACGATATTAAAGTCTTTAGAGCCCTAAAAATTTATCAGGAAATACTGAAAACTTACAACAACAGCCAAAACACTTTGGCAGTTATGGACATTGTAGGTAACCAAGCCTACAAAGAAAACATGGATTTTCTTGACGCTGTCCTTGCTGAAGCCAGCTTGCAGTTTCCGAGCTATGGCTCTTTTATTATGGAACATCTGTACGGTAATTGGGTTTCACCTGTGGAAGTAAAAGAATTAGAAAAAGTAAAGCCGGTAGTTGAGGAATTAACTACCGACCAAGCCAATGCCTGGGCAAACATTCTGCGGTGGCTGGAAACCAGTCAACCGTTCTTTGTTCTTAAAGGTTTTGCAGGTACAGGTAAGTCATTTCTAATGAAGAAGCTTACAGGGCTACCGAAAAGAAACTTTTATTTTTCCGCGCCTACTAATAAAGCAACCGCGGTTTTGGCAAAATTTGTTGGCGAAGACTGCAAAACAACTTATGGGCTTTTAGGTCTACGCATGGAGGCTGAGGACGACAAGCTAGTATTAAAGGTAAAAGACCTGCCTAATAATCTAGGTAGCAATCCTATACTGGTCATAGACGAAGCAGGCATGATACCCAAGGTACTTGCGGAGCTTATAAAAGACATTTGTTTAAAGAAGGGCTGGCGTGCAATTTTTGTTGGTGACCCCGCACAGCTAAACCCTGTAGGTGAGGAAAGCTCTATTGTTTGGACGTTTGCGCCTAAGGAATGGCGTTCCTTTCTCAGGGAAGTTAAACGTTTCGATAACCAGCTGCTAAAGTTGTCGATAGACATTCGTGAATGCCTAAAAACAAAGAATTACGAATCACCAATCGAAAACAACAATGATGAAAACGGAGGTGTATTTGTTTTGGCCTCACGCAAGGAAATGCTCAAACATCTGGCTAAACTGGAACTGGAAGAATGGGGTGACCAGAAGGTTATTTGCTGGCGCAACAAGACAGTTGACCTGTATAACGAATACATTAGAAAGAATTTGGGCTTGGAAGGGAAATACGCTGTAGGTGAAAGAGTTCTTCTTGCAAGTCCTTTGGTAAGCGGGCAGACAATACTGGCCCATACTGACGAAGAGTTTAAAATAGCACACATAGAAGACAGAATCTTTAACTTCCCAGAAGGCTCAATTGAAACCTACGCTCTGTCCTTGGTAAATTTTCAACCTCGATTTTACGTTCCTAAAGACGAAGGCCAGTTTAGTAGATTCCTAAACATGCGGGCCTCTGCTGCAAGTAAGGCGCCTGCTCACCAGCGCCGTAACTTGTGGAAGTCCTTTTGGGAGATTAAAAACACATTTCAGTCTGTCCGCTACTCCTATGCTTTAACGTCGCATCGAATTCAGGGCTCAACTGTAAAAAATGTTTATGTTGACCAGGCAGACATACTTGCCAATCGGAACGAAAAGGAAGCCTTCCGTTGCTTGTACGTAGCGGCTACTCGGCCACAAGTTTCTCTTTTTACTTACTAACTCTGAAAATCAGAAAATAATGAAAAAATTAAATGCACTCCTAAAATCTAAAAATCTAGAGCTTGCCTACTACGCACAGTCAAGCCTTAAAACCTTGGTACTGATAGGTGACGGAAACGAGCGCGTTAATATGTCTACTTATCCAATAAAGATAAGACCTGTTTACCCTAAAGGTGCAAGCCCTTTGCAAAAAGCTAAAGCTCTGTCAGACGCTAAAGACGACATTCGTACAACCTTTGTGGCAAACTACATTGCGACAAATCCAAATTGTCTGGAATTTCGGTATCTGCACATTATTGAGGAGCCTTGGACTAAAGTACCTCCCGCCCAGATGACGTACGATATAGGATTTAACCTAGATTTAGGCGAGCGTAAAACAGACTTTGCCTTTGTGTTTTCTAGGCGTCCGCTACGTCCCGAAAAACTGTAAATAAAGCGTACAACAATTGAGGTTAACGCAAAATGCAATTTCGTGATTTACTTAAACCGCATCAATTAGCTGCTCTGGAGGCCCTTACAACAAAAGCATCGACCGTAAAGACTTTATCTGAAGATCCACGGATGACTGCTCGTCCAGTAAAGACCGGTAAGCCGTTAAAGACGCAAGTGTTTCAACGGAAACATCGAAAAATTGACCCAACTCTGTTGCCCTAATTTAGGGCGTTGACTTAAAAATTTAAAGGAAGAAAAGAAATGAAAAAATACGTAACTATTGCTGATTTGGAAATGGGTGACGTGCGCGAGCCTATCTGGGCACTAAACACCTCAGCCGACTCTGAAATTGGACAACCTGGTAACGTACACGTTGGTATTCCAAAAACAAACGGTACTAAAGTAGATGCTCTGTTCTTGCCGCAAACCTGGCTGCCTCACTGTCTCACTGACCAGGTGCCTCGCTCTCAATTGCTGTTGGCATCTGAATTCCGCAATGCGGTTAACAGCAAGCTGATTACGCTTATCACTCCAGAACACGCCAATCAAGTCCAAAATCAAGATGGTGCAGAAGAGGAGCGAGAGCGCCTGGCTGCGTTTAAACGCCACATCAAAGAATCTACCCAGATGCGCTCCATTGCAGATTCTGGCGCCGAAGTTATTTCAACTTCACAGATTGACGAAGGTCGTAATGTTGGGACTGACAAGGCAGAACTTAGCCCGTCATTTGTAATGTTTGCAAATTCATTGAAAATGAAGTCTGACATTGAGGCATTGAACTTGATTCGTGGTCGTGCCAAATTTAAAGTGTCTGAGATGCGCAATCTTCTCACTGTTTTAAAAGACAAGACTAAAGTGGTTGCTTTTGTCCGTGAACGGCTTGACGCAGTAAAAGCCAAACGCGCTGACAAATAAACGGTGTAAATAAAACAGCAAATTTGAGCCAGAATTAGCTTAGATTTGCTTAAAAACACTGCAAAAACGTGGAAAACCTGCTTGGGCAAGCAAAAAAGGTGCTTGTCTGCCAGGTTTTTCCTGCTTTTTAGGTAAAAATTTCACTTTTTTGCTGTTTTTAGCTTGAGGTTGACTGTTTTTGGTGTTAAAATTAAGTTGTCGAAAGACAGGCGAAACTATCTTTCGATTTATTTAACTTTCAATTTTTTCAGGAGTTTCAAAATGGCTAAAACAGTTAATACAGTTTCCGGTAACAAAGCAATTAAAGTCCGTGCATTGTTTGAGAACGGCCCGTTCGTTATCCGCTTCCGCACCACACGCAACGGCTTCTCTGCAACAACCCGCGGTCGTCCTCGTATTCGCATCTGCGAAAACACCGAGGGCAAGGGCTACAGTGCCTGGATTGGTTCTAAGTGTGTTGAGTCTGCCCGCACACCTGAGCAAGCCTATCGCAAAGTTGTTAAGGCTGCCTGGTTGTAAGTTTCTGGTTGGTTAGTTGGTGAGGTGGTTAGTTTTTTATTTGGTTGATTTTTCTTTCTCCTCTTTTTCTTTGGAGTCTTATTATGATCCGTGCTCTCAAGTTTACGTCTACTTCAAAAATGTTTTTTGAGGCAGCCTCTAAAGCTTACCGTTATTGGCTGCAAGTCGGGCCTAACGCACGTTGCGTTGTGCAAATACGCGCAACCGAACTTGCAAAGTTCCGTTCTTCTGCGGAAGGCTTGCAAGTTGAAAAGTTCGTGGACATCTTGTCCATGGGCGGTGGTTGGTACGAAATCACCGAAAAGGCATGGGCTAAACCGAAGTTCTGCAATGAGGGCGCGGTTCTCAGCACATTGCCTTCTCGCGGCGTTGCTTTGTGGGTTCGAGCTTTAAATCTCGCCTACAACAACCGTGTTAACGCTAACACGTATGGCTATGCCATTAAGGTAGTACCCTTCGGTACTTGCCTGTCGCACAAACAAAATCAAAATCAAAATAAACCTTTGCCCGCAAGTCCTAGCAAGCTCGCGGCATTGGCTGCAAAATTCTGCGCTTAAAGTTTTGTTCTGAGGGAGGTACCTTTTATGAACAGTAACCAGCGCATTGTGCGGAAAACTCAAATCCTTCTGGACTTTGCAAAGTTCCGCATTGACCTAAAAACGCTCTCTAAAGAAGAGCAGGTACAGTTGCAAGTAGCCAAGCTTCCTCTAGAAAGCGAGCCTTGCCGCTACTACCCTAACAAGCCTGTTAAAGGCTCTGCGTTTTCAGCAATCAACGAAAACGCTTTGTGCGGTGGATATTTCCGCACCGACAAAGGTGAAGTTAAAGTGCTCGTGGTTTTGACAGACAGACCACAGTACCGTGATCAGCATGACTTTGTGACTGCCGATTTGTGCCACGTTAAACTGCCTGCCGTTAAAAAACCTAAGGTTGCCGCATGTTAGAACTTTTAATTAAAAATTTGAAGGAACTTGAGGAAAGCGACGTAGAGTACAAAGTTTATCTGACGGACGCAGATCCGCAGATTCCTCTAGTTGCAAAAATTGTTGAACTGGCTGAAAGTGAACTAATCACTGTAGGCGGCAGCCCTAAATTCTTTGCGCATTTTGCCTTAGAAAACGCAGGTTTTCGAGTTACCGCTGGCGAAAAAGATTCTTTTGGCTGGCTAACTGGTGTTATTCACACTAACAAAGGAATGATAGTTTATGGCTAGTTTGCTTGAGCGTATCGAAACGCACGTAAAAAATCATACCACGGCCGGTTACCAGTGGCCCGACAACGCAAAGTACGCGGTACACTACAACACTTCCACCTGGCCTGTGGGCTGGGATAAAGAGTCAACCGTAAAGTTTTTTACAAGTCGTGAAGAGCTTGACGGTTGGTTTGCGGAAATGCAAAAATGGGCAGAGCTGGAAGACAACTATTTTTGTGCTCGGGCTTATGTTTGGGATTTGGGTCCCAACCGAATGCAAGAGTTTAGTTCTTGGGAATTCCCTAATGAATTTCCGAGGACTCACAAAGAAAAACTTAATGGACTTTAAAATGAAAAATTTTGATTTGTACGTTGTCGCTCTTATATTCCTAGCCTTCGGGTTTGCGGCTGGCGGCTTAGCCGTAGACAGTAACTGGCGCAATGATTGCGACAAAATAAAAGCTCACCTAAGCGGTCAGCTTGTTTACAAATGTGAAGTTAAACAAGGAGATTAAGATGTTTAATTCTTTTAAAAATAGTTTGACACCAAACAACAAAAAACAATTTGGCATTCTGTTTCGCATTTTGCCTTTGGCTGTTATTGTGGCCGCGCTAAACGTTGCGATAACTTTTATGTTTTTTAAAATAGGGTTTTCGCCTCTGCTAACAAGTTTTATTCTTACCGTTTTGGACTTGGCAGCGGCTAGGGCAATCACAAAGTTTTTAGCTACGTACATTGGAGGTTAATTATGGGCGCACGTATTTCAATTGACCTTCAAGGTCTTTTAAATCACCCCTCAGTTTCCGTGGAGTTGTTTACCGAAAAAGAAATCCTTGTTACTTCCAACATAGACGAAGTTACGGGTCTTTCTGTAGACGAAGAGACAATTGAGTTTGAACATCGTGCTAAGGTTAACTTTAAAGATGCGGAGTTGTTGTACTATTTTTCTTATAGTGCATACGCCAACAACGTTATTCTTGAAGGCGACTTTAACTTCTTTCGTAATGAAGAAGGCCACAAAAGGCTCATGCGAGCACTGTTTGAGTGCAGCGTACCATTCACTGTTATACCGGGATAAACTAAATGAAATTTTTAATTCCTAAAACTGGCGTTCGACAATTTAGCAGCGTGGCTATTCACGTAAGCGACAAAGTTATGTCAGAGCTCTTGTCTCTGGATGACGACAGCAAAAGGCCAGCCAGCTACTTTCTGTCTGAAATAAATGCTGCTCGCTCTGAATACGACTATAGTCGTGCCTGCATTAAGATGTTTAAATCCGGTTCTAAATTGAACGTAACCCTGGGTGCTGCTAACCGCTTTACCATCTACGGTTACCACTACAACGGTGACGACATTAGGGCCGGCATGGAGCACCTGAAGATGCTCTACGCAATGCGGAGCGCCCAGGCGCATTGCAAAAAATTCCAAGTCCTTACTCAAACATTTTTGATGGTTGAGGGCGGTGCTCAGTATCCTGAATTGAGCTTTTCAATTGGCTACAAAAACAATCTTTAGGAGACAAAGTGAAATGTTAATTACTCGTAAAAGTCCCATCAGCGGCAAAATTTCGTCTAGAGTGTTGCACGTTACGCCGGAACAAATGGCGGCGTACGAAAAAAGTGGCGCTTTAATTCAAAACGTGTTTCCAACTTAACCGCTGACGAACGCGAATTCATAAAAACCGGAATCACTGCCGAAGAGTGGACACATCTTATGTCTGGTATGGATGAAGACGAAGAATCTAACAATGAGTGAACCTAAAAAGCCGCGTAAACGCAAATCAAATCTTTCTTTTGAGAAAATTGAAGGCTTAGCAGAGCAAGCCAAAGTATCAAGTAAAGAAACTTGCCTGGGCGACGGTAGCCACACCATTATGCGTGTTTACTGGAAAGGTCGCCCATTCCTAATAGTTACGGAGCGCGGTGATAGTCCTTACGAAAGCCACTTGCCTAAGTACGTCATACAAAGTAGTCCTCAAAACTTCTTGAAGGTTCTCTGGGGAGAAGTACATTACGTACAGGAAGTTAAGGCTGTTTGCGAGGCGGCTGCTCTTGAATTTGAAAAGTATTTAACGGAGTGGCATAACCTGCCAAAAACCAAATGACAAAGTCAACTGTAGACCTAATGCGCCAGTGTTGCGATAAAGACAAAATTGACTCGTTTTCAAACGGCTTTTGGACAATCACCACACAAGAGCTTGAACGCTTCCGGGCCTCTATTGTCGAAGACCTGGCAGGCGCAGAAATGCCCGAGCCTGCGGCACAAGTTTTTGGCTACGCTGAGGGTCAGTACGAAGGTTGGCGCGTTCCTAAGCTTTCGTTCAGTGCAAAAAGTCTAAAAGAGATACCAAAAATTGGCACCGAATTTTACACGCGCGACCAGTACCGAACTGGCGTTGCAAGCGTTGCTGCGCGGACAACAAAAACAGTTTCTAGTGCGTATACGGATGAGATTAAAAGTTTAGAAGCCGAGATAGAAAGGCTGCGCGCCGTGGCCCAACTCAAACAAGTCGTAACCAACTTTGGAAAAATCAAATGATAAATAAAAAAGTAGCGTCGGTATTTACTTTGCGAGAAGTTTGTAAATGGTCTGCTGATATGGAAACTGAATTTCGATACGTTGACGTGGAAACCGTCTACGTTTCCTACAACGGTTCCACAAAAACTCTCAATCAAACTTTGGAGCTACCTACTCAGGTAGCCAAAGACTTAGTTGCAAAAATGGAAGGAAAGAAAAATGTTAATCTCTCTTAAAGCTGAACCTGTTTACGACGCAGCCCTTTTGCTGATTACTGCTCTGCTTAACGAGGCTGAACCTACTACTGTACCTTTAGCCCAGCCCGGTTTTTATGAAATAAATCATTTTGGAAATTCCGCTTGGCCTGGCCCTAGCACTGAATGGGACAGGTATCCAGATTTTCCCGAAGTGGAAGATAAAGACGGCAATCCTGTATACAGAGGTTCATACGGTGTATGTGACAACCCAGAACAAATTCTTGAGTTTTACCCCGAATTAAAAGACGACCCTGAGAGAAAATTTGTTGTTTCTTTTAAAGAAGTTACCAAGGCTTCCCAGCCAGCAGAGGGCGGCTGGCGGTGGCATAAATGGGGCGAATACATTGGTAAGCACCATATTCAATACGAGTACCTTTACGACGAGAAAGATATTGAATCTGTGCTGTGCTACCACATATACGAATACAAGGACAAACAACAATGAAAATGCAATGGTACTTAACAGGCGAAAAATATCCTAAGATTATTATCCGCTGGGTCAAATTTTGAAATGCTTATCCACTTCATAAAACCTATAGACTATCATTATTTAGAAGAAAAGTTTAGTGTTTTAACTCCGGAAGGATGGCTAACCCCTGAATGGGTTAAAAGCCTTAATCCTTATTTTCAACCTTTTAGGAAACACCATGAGAATGAAATCGGAAATCAAGACATTGTGGGTGGAAGCGCTACGTAGCGGTCTCTACAAACAAGGTTACAGTCGGCTAATAACAGCCGACCCTTCTGGTCGTGAGGCTTCTCGTTTTTGTTGTTTGGGTGTTCTCTGCAATCTCCACGCAAAAGCCAATCCTAGAATTGAGTCCAATTCTTTGGATCCTCACTCCTATTTAGGCTCAGTAGCTACACTTCCTTGGGAAGTTTACGTATGGTCAGGTTTGGATTCAAACAATCCGATTGTTAAGGCCCCTCCTGAGGATAAAGACAGCGGGTGCTTAAAAACTCTTGCAGAAATTAACGACTCTGGCAAGTTTGATTTTATCAAGATAGCCTCTATTATCGAAGAGCAACTTTAAGGGAATATGCAAATGGCAACCAAATCAGAATGGCGACACAAAGAAATCAGCTCAGTAGCTGTAGGCGACAAGACTATTATTTGGAAGACACAAAAGTCTATAGCACCTGACGGTAAAAAGTTTTTAGGTTTGCGCAAGTTTTTTACTAAAAAAGACGGCAGTGAGCAGGTTACAAACGCCGGACTGTCTCTGCAGGTTACGGCCGACGACGCACACAAAGAAGAATTAAAGGCCATTATTAAACTTTTGCAAGGGTTACTATGAACATACAAGATATCTTAAATCACCCAGTGGTAACCTACATACTAGGTTATCTAACAGCCTTAATTATTTTTTATCAATCAGGATGTGGTGTATGAAAAAGCTTTTTACTCTAATGCTTATTTCTTTGTCGACTACCGTTTTTGCTGCTGAGCCTCTTGTTGAAGCCTACAAGGCTCTCTACAAAGAAGCCCCAGAACTAAAATCTATAAAAGAAACTGAACTGGCCTTTAAACCTTTAGTAAACATTGAAGGCAAGACAAAAGACAGTATCGCAAACAACATAGACTGTAACCTAGGCATAAAGGCTTATGAAGGTGACCCTTTGCAGCCTTACATTATTTGTAATTTTGCAAAACCACTTTTCATAGAAGACAAAACGGCGCAAGTTTACGTTTACGTTATTCCTGCTGACCCAAATCTTTTGACGTTAAAAAATCTGCCTAAGGCGGAGGGCGCGTTTCAAAAACGTCTCGGTAAAGTACGTATCGTAGGTGCAAATTTTCTCTTTGGCCCATTAGGCTTAAATGAGGCTACTGCTCTAAAATCGCAATTTGCAGACGTATTTAAGACAAAATGCAAAACCTGTTTTAAGATTTTCTCAGAAAAACGCGGTGATAACTACTATGTAACGTACAGTAAATTCCCCTTCCCTACGCCTCTTTTAGATCGTGGCGTAAAAGCCTACAAAAAGGCTTTCTATAAATATGCGGAAGTCGACTACGACTAGTTAATGACAAGGATAAATCTTGTTCCTGTAAAAACGCTACACAGCAAACACTTGCTTGCGGAATACCGAGAACTACCGCGTGTATTTGGTCTTGTTGAGGCTGCGCAAAAACGTGGTTTATGTCCGGCTACTGCCAACATACCTCCGCGTTACGTACTTGGGTCAGGGCATGTAACGTTTTTCTATGACAAACTAACCTGGCTCCAATTTAGGTTTATGCGGCTTGTTGACGAATGTCAAAATAGACAGTTTAGAATTCAACACCTCAGTCCACCTAATCCTCCATTAGCAGAACATTGGTACAACGACTGGTCTCCTTGTCTAGAAGACATAGTTTTAAATGCCAAGCGCATAAGAGAAAGAATGCCTAAATCATGAGCCTAACTTGTACCTTTGAAGAGTTTAAACGTATGGCTAAAGAGTTTAGGGAGGCTGCACCTACCTTAAATTTTGAGGAACTCCAAAACGCATTTATGTGTCTGGGTTTAGGTTATCTCAATATAAGCGAGCCTATTTGGCAACACTCCGCAGCCATTGTTCTAAAAATGGAAACACAAACTTTTTTGCGACGTGAATTTGAATTGAAGCAAATGTATGACGCATATACTAGTACCTAGAAAAGTCCTGCAGGATGCGGTTGCTGCCTTAAAATGGAATAGTAGCCATGAAGTTAGTTTGCTTGGTCAGCTACAGGCTTTGTTGAACGCGCCTATTGAGCCTTTAATGGAAGTAACAGCAAAAAAAGCATTTGCTGGCGAAATAGCAATAGAGATAAATTCTCATGTTAAGGATTCAAAATGAAAATTATCAAAGAAGGAAAACGTCCAGAAGAAATAGTTTATCGGGCAACCTGTGGGCATTGCAAGACGGTGTTTGAATTTGAAGCAAAAGAAGCAAGGTATATAAATGACCAGCGCGATGGCAATCTTTTAAAGATTAGTTGCCCGCTTTGTCGGCATGATGTTTACAGCAATGTAAAGGTTTAAATTATGTCTATAACTAAAGATAAAATGAAATGGCAACCACCTGAGCCATTGATTACGACAGCAGGAATGCGGTTTTACGCCCATCACCAGCTACTCGCAGTACGCCGTGAGGCTATTGAGGAGTGCCTAGATATTGTTTTTGAAAAGAGGGATAGTCACTATGACGTTGCACTACGTGCTATCTGCAAATTATTGGAGACAGCATGACATCTACAAACGAATTGCGCTTTGTTGAGCGTAAAAAACCCGAAGCAAAAGGGGTGTACCGAACTATTCACGTTTTACAGCAGAAATGGGAGCCACTCAGAAAAGACTATTCCGATTGGGAACTTGATTGCGAATGGCGAGATGTGCCAATAGTAAAGGAAACGGCATGACTATCACTAAAGAGCAACTAACCGAGTGGTACCACACCGCTAACAAAATCCCACAAGGCAAAGCACCTCCAATTACTACAGAAAAGATTTTTGCTGCGATGCTATACGCCTACAAAGCTGGCAAGAGCGCAGTGAGTGAGCCACCAATAAAGTTTAAGCACGGTTGTAAGTGGTGTGGGCAGTTGAGCGGTTGCGAACACGTAAAGCCCACCCCCGCAGCGAGTGTGCCTGCAAAAAAGATGGTGACGCCTTACATAACGCAAGAACACTTTGACCGTGCGTTTCCAGTGAGTGAGCCTGTGGCGTGGATGAGTAAGACGGGACATGGGGTTTATTTCCGAGAATCCATCACACCGGAATTGGCAGCACTGGAGCATGGCGGCAACAAGATGTGGACGCCTCTTTACACCACCCCACCCGCAGAAGCAAAGGCGCTGAGTAACGAAGAAGAGCGCAAGGAATTTGAACTTTGGATAGAAGAACGAACAAAGATTCCAGAGATTCTTGAGCGAGTTTTGTTAAAAGATAACGGCAACCCAAAGATGTACATCCTTCAGACTACGTACGCTGCATTTGAAGCATGGAAAGGTCGGGCAAAACGCACCCCACCCGCAGAAGCAAAGCGGGAGCCGCTGACTGATGAACAGATATTTGACGCATTAAAGCGCGTTGACCACGTAACACAGCGGTTGCCAATCGGACTTAAGCTGTTTGCCCGAGCCATTGAAGCCGCCCACAACATAGGAGCGAAAGAATGACTTACACGATTGAACAAATACTTGTGGAAGCACTTGCCAACTCTCGCTGGGGCTATCTTTTCATAGGTGCGAAAGAACAATGACCAAGATACTTATTTCCCCGGGATATGGAGCAGGTTGGTCAACATGGGCAAGCAATGAATTTAAAGAATTCATGCTTAAAGACCCAACACTTATTGCAATGGCAGAGCGTAAAGCGTCAGAGCAAGAAGTAAAAGACTACATTGATAAAACACACCCAGACGCTTACGTTTACACCGGAGGCTGGCGTGACATTGAAGTGGTAGAACTTGCCGATGGAACTCTGTTTAGAGTGCGGGAATACGTCGGGTACGAGTCTATCGAAACAAAAGAAGATACTGTATGGAGTGTGGCATGACCAAATCAATCACAGACATTGCAAGTGAATGCGGCATCAACATAGGAGCGAAAGAACAATGACATTCACATTGACTTACGCATGGTGGTGGGTTCCAACTGCCCTCACATTGCTTTTATTGGTTTGGGCACTTATACCAACTGACCGCGACCCAATTCGCTGCCTTGGAGAAATGATTGTTGCACTTGCCACTTGTTTAGTATCTTGGATTATTGCGGGGTTTATGAAATGAACATCACAGACATTGACCTCGGTGAAGGCCACAGCTACGAACCAACGGAATACAAAGGTGAATTCTGTGGAATTCTTTGGAAACATCCAGCGTGTCCTGACTATGAACACATTCCGTTTACAGGAGGGGCGTGGGCAAATGAATTTAAGAACGGCATTACTACATGGGAGTGCGAAAGCAAAAACCCATTGACACTATCGCCTAGCTTGTTGTGCCGTGCCTGCAATACGCATGGATTTATTCGCAATGGAAAGTGGGTACAAGCATGACCAAATCAATTATTGATATTGCGCGTGAAATCGTGCAAATCGCTCATGGATGGAACTCTGCCACTTTTGGCTGGCAAGATGGCCCACTGGATGATGGCCAAGCTAATTATGAAAAAGCCAAGGCTGCGCATGATGCGGAATTTGAACGCCGCATTGTTGTTGTGCTTGAACGTCTCAAAGCCGCGCACCTTGAAGAACTTGCGGGTGTGGAGATGCCAGAGCCAGTATTGTGGCAAGTCAGATTTTTTGAGTCTCACCCAAACACCGTCAACTTTGGAACTTGGTCTGAATGGGAATTGATTACCCCAAGAAACATTCACACCGACACAGTGGCAGACAGGATACGTAAGATTCAATCCTACATTGAGCAGGGTTACAAATATGAATTGCGCTCACTCATCATTCTCGACCAATGCAAGCAAGCAATAGCAAGTGCAGTTGCGCAGAAACAATCAGAGTATGACGATTACGAAAATCTGGCGCTTGGGCTTACTGCTAATCTTCAAAGGCAAATAGACGCACTCACAGCAGACCTTGAAAAGGTACGTTTGGGCTGGGAGCAAGAACGCAACGTTTCGGACGCACTCACAGCCGAGCGCAATGCGTTGCAGAAGAAGGTGGAAATGCTGAGAGAGGCATTGCTAACCTGCCATTGTGATGATAACGCAGTTGATGCTGATGGAGGGCAATCGTTTGATGAGGATGTGGTGACATTGGCACTGGAGGCAACAAAATGAGTATCCCTATCCCTGAAGAGCAGGTAGAGCATTGGAAAAAAGAGGCTCAGCAAAAGGCAGAAGTTTATTGTGCGACGGTTGGTGACCTTGGTATGAACCCACCTAACTTTTACAAGGAGTACGGCAAAAATCTCGCTATCATAGCTTACACGGCTGGATTAAACCCAGAATACATATGGATGCCAATCGATACTGCACCAAAAGATAACAAGCTTCCTTTGATAATTGCACATTTCAATCACAAAGGTGAGATGACCTCTATGGATTGGAATGCTTCTTATGAGCAAGAACAGGAAAGTTGGGAAGTGCCACAGCTTTATTGGACTTGGTGTTCTGCAAACGGTAGTGTAGACGAGCCAACACACTGGATGTACCAACCCGATTGGTTTGCCAAAATATCCGTCCCTAAAAAGAAATAGCAATGATAAATAATGAATTGCTAGAATCTTTAAAAGACTTATATCCTTTGGTTCAGGTCACGCCCTCCGTATTGCCGCAACTTCAAAAAGCCGAAGCCAGCATCTTCAGAGCAGAGGTTGCATTAAATAAAAGTTCTATAGAACGTGCAGCCGCGCGTATAAGGTTATATCAGGAAAAAATTGACATGCTAGACGCCAAAGTTGCAAGGCTGCAAACGGCTTTAACAGACGTACGTGACCGTGCTGTATTGGACAGCGTGATGTTAAAAGTAATTAACGAGGCATTAAAATGACTAACGACCAAATTGACGACATTATATACAAGGTATGTCAACCGCAACATAAAATGACAAGCGACTGGCTTGCGTCTCATCGAGAATTTGCTAGAGCGATTATTGCTGAGCACGTTACCGAACTAACGCAAAATGCAGATATGCCTACGCCGGTAGAGCCAAAGGCCGACAATGATTCAGCTTACGCCTATGCTGACGGTTTTAATAAGTGCCTATCTCAATGTAACCGGGCAATGGCCGCAAAGAATGCGGAATTAGTAAAAAACAACACACGATTAACAATATTTGCGCCAAACGGCGACAAGATAGTTTGTTACGGTACTGAGATCGACATGGCGACGCTGGATGTCGTGATTAAAAAGGGCGCACTCAAGTTTAAAGAGCTAGAGGCCTTAGAACCAGTGGCAAAGGTTATAGAATACGGTGCAACGGTGCAACTTGCCTGGGATAGTGTTATCGCTGCCCATAAGGCAAAAGTTGGCACTCTTGTAAGTTTAGAGCAATGCCACCAATTGTTTGCGCAGAAGGATGCTAAGATAGAACGTTCTAGTGTGCAAATGCGCGTGTATCAGGAAAACATTGAAGCACTTAACGCTGAGATTAAGAAATTAAAGGAAAATTCAAATTTCGACCACTCAGAGTACAAACGTCTCCGGGATAAACTAAAAGCCGAGCGCGACGTAATTATTGGGGCAAATAAATCAGTGCTAAAGCAACTTGCGCAAATTACGGCGGATAGAGACGACCTTCAACGAAAATTATATCGTGCGACTAACCCACCGTTTGAGGGTAAGGTAGATACCTGGCAGGCGGCGTGTGGTATTGCTAGACGTGAATACGAGGAGCTAAAGCTAGAAAACGAGGCTAACAAAGGACTACTAATCCATCTAACTCTAGAACGCGATGAAATCGCAGCGGAGCGTGATCGTCTTAAGATTAAGATAGACTCGATACAATCCGAGATTGCGTCGCTTAGAGTTATAATCTTAAGATTAGATAGTCAGAGTGAAGATTAAAGCCTTTACAGTAAATAAGGCTAGTAACCAAGGACTGCAATTGACTTCTACTAAATCTCAAAAAGAAAAATTGTTAGGGTACAGGGTGCTTTACAAGAAAGCAAAAATAGCCTATTACGAGAAAAACCCAATTATGTCGGATGCACAATTCGACAAACTGGAGCTCTTAATTGCTAAGGCTGACCCAGATTGGGCAGAACTTAAAAAGACAGGCGTTTCGGTGCAGAAAAAGACTAAAGTAGCCTTGTCGCACTTCATGCCTTCTCTAAATAAGTTCTACCCACAGGACTTGCGCAAAAAGCTACTTAACGTGCCGTACGTTGTAATGTCTAAGCTGGATGGTTCCGCTCTTCAACTCACTGTGGTAAACGGTAAACCAACAAAATTGGTAACGCGCGGCACAGGCGTTGTGGGCGGAGACATTAGCTTTCACATTAAAAATCTTAATCTTAAACTGCGTGGCACAGACAGCGGTGTGTTTCGTTGCGAAGCCGTTATGAACGAGAAGGTCTTTCTCAAAAAATGGTACGGTAAAGGCGAAGACGAATTCGATAATTCTCGCAACATGGTTAACGGACTGCTAAATCGAAAGCAGCCGCATGAAGCCTTCAAAGACATAGACATTGTAGTTTTAGGCAGATACGGTCACTCCATTGAATGGGGGCTAAAATCTGCCATCGCAATGGGCTTACACACGGTAGACTGCAAGGTGCTTTCGCCCTCAGAAAAAGACCTTCCAGTATTGCTTGAAGACTTTAGAGCCAAATCCAAATACAATATGGACGGATTGGTCTTAGCCCCTAGCAACTGGACAATGCAGTATCTGTCTCAAGACAAGCCTAAGGATATCTGGGCATTCAAACTAAACGACGAGGTTAACGCCCAGGTTGTTGAAGTCAAGCGTATTATTTGGCAATTGTCTAGTCGAGGCCGATTGATTCCAAAAATTGAGATTAAACCCACGCAGATGGATGGGGTTACGGTTACTTTCTGCACAGCCCACAATGCTAAAAGAATGAAAGACCATAAAATCGGTCCTGGTGCAAAGGTAAAGGTTTTACGGTCAGGTGGCGTTATACCCAAAATCGTGGGCGTTGTAAAGCCTGGTAAATTTCAGGGGCCGGAGCAGGATTACAAAATTGACGGTGTACATTTTGTAGTTAACGGTACCAGTCTTTCTGACGAGAGTAAATTTACTATAGCTACAAAACGGATACTAAAATTTCTTGTTACTATGGGCGTAGAGCAGATAGCGTCCAAGACAATTGAGAAGCTTATAAGCTCTTACGGCCCGGCTAATTCACACATAGTAAAAATTCTGCTTTTGTGGCGCAAGAAAGAGTTAGGTAAGGCGTTAGTAGCCGCAGGTATGGGCGCAAATCAATCTGCCAAGATTGTAAAAGAGTTTGACAAGGTCTTCGGTGGCACTATTTCAATGAAAAAACTTATGGTGGCATCGCAGATATTTGGTGTGGGCATAGGTGAGCGCAAACTTGAAATGCTGGAAAAGGCATGCATTAGCATGGCTGCATTCTCTAACTACAAAGTGTCTTACGACAAAATAGCCCGGGTACACGGCTTTGCAGAGAAGAGCGCAGACCTATTATTTGCAGGCCACAAGAAATGGTGTTTATTCTTAAACACCTTAACAGCCGCTCCGTATAATCTGGTAATTGACGGTTCTTTGCCTCAAAGAAAGGCTTTAGTTGGTCCCCTTTCTGGTAAAAAGGTATCCTTCACAGGCTACCGAGATAAAGAGCAAGAGCAGCGGATTGCAGCGGCTGGCGGTGAGGTAATAAATTTTGGCGCATCCACAAACATTCTTCTTTATAAAGAAGGAGGCAAAGAATCTAGCAAGGTTGCTACGGCACAATCCAAAGGCATTCAGGTATCTACGTTTGCTAAACTTAAGATCTAACCATGAAAACACTTTTAAAATGGGTCTACTGGGCCCGAGTCTACCTTGCGATTGTCGTCATCCTAGCCTTCACAGAAATCTTTCCTGAGATTAGTCTGTTTGAATGCGCATTTTGGTCGGTAATTTTTGTTTGGGCTGTTAGGAGCATACGTGAGTAACGCAGATAACCCTTGGGTAAACGGCAAGCTAAGGGAAGCCTTTTTGGGATTAAAACCTAATCACAAAATTGTCTTTCGCAAAGACGCTAGAATCTACAAACGGCTCGGTATTGTGTGGCAAATCTTCGATGGGCAGCGTCTTTTAGCGGTAACTGAGGAATATGCAGGAAAAAGCGCAAAAACGCTGATTTCTGCTGGAAAAGTGCATTCTCAGCAAAAAGGCATTGAAAAAGCCGTGAAAAAGTGCCAAAAACACCTAAAAATTGAAGTTTCTCCGCTTTAAGTGCTAAAAACGCAGTTTTTCATGCTACAATAAAGTGCGGCTACGTAGGGACTAGGCTGCATAACTGTTTATACTATTTTGGAGTGTTTTATGACTGAAAAAGTTTTCTCCTTTGCAATTGGCGATGTTGTTAAGCTTAAAGACAACGTTCCCGAAGCCAGCTTTGCCTTTCGGCATCTGAAAGACCAAAAAGAGCGCCTGGTTGTCACCGACGTAATAAATGACCCGGAGATGCACGAGTACGGCATTAACGGTTCGGCTTGGCACAAATTTGAATATTTTGAACTGGTGCACCGCGCTACCCACGAGTCGCTTGCCGAAGCTTTCACGCACAATGGTGACGAGGAAGAAGACATCGAAGACGAAGACGGCGACGATTAAATGGAGCACAAAGCCTTTGTAGCTGCACTAGGCTTTTCTGGCCTTTCAGAAAAGCACATAAAAGGTAAAAAGGCTGCACGGGTTAGAGCATTTGTTTACAAAACTGTAAACAATGCGTCTGTAAAGGCTATCCTGGGCAAGCCTACCGCCGTTAACTCTATTAACGGTCAGCTAGTTTACGTGGTTGCAAAAGACAAGGTAATCCGCGTAGACACCCTAAAAAAGGTAGTCCTGTTAGGAAACGGGGCAGACACAGTAAAACGCGTCTTAAACACAGTGACCTGGACACTTAATTAGATGGCTAAACGCAAAAAACTTAATAAGGCGGCTGCTCGTGCAAAAAGCGAGTACGCTGCCTTTGTTATTTCTCTTGAAAATAAGTACCCTGCTTTTGCTAGAGAAAAGCATAAGCCGGCCCCGGATACGTTGGTGCTTCATTTAGGCGCACCTCCAGGTAGGGAAACTAAACGTTATCCAAGTAAGGTAACTCCTGGTGCAGTGACTAATGTTTCGGCAAAACAGCAGTACACAGGCACAAAGGTTTTAGGCATTTCTACAATGCACAAATCTAACATGGTGCCTGTGTTTTCTTCTGAGGAAGCGCAAGACATCAGTAAAATGCGACGTAACTAAAAGAGTGCAGAATGAGAACAGACCTGGTTGTTTACACGGCAGAGAATTGCCTAATTAAGGAATTTGCTAGGAGCTTGAAAGCTAAGGTGCTTGTAGAGCGTAAAAGAGTAAAGGCGTGGGTAGACGATGTAAACACAACCTTTACATTTATGTGCGACGCATACCCAGAGCTTTTAGAGCAAATCTCTGCGCAGAGAGCCTTAATTAGGCTACGCACAAAAGGTACGCCTGCAACCGAGGACTTACCTAGCGTTAATTCTGTAAATAGCCAGAGTGCGCTTGAGGCAGCAAACTTTTTCCTGCTTAAAAAGGCATATAGGCAGGCAGCAAATTTATCCCATCCAGACAAAGGAGGTTCCGATGAAGACTTTCAAAACGTAAAAGCGGCTTATAAAGCCGGCGACTTAGGCTCCCTAAACGAATACGTGATAGCACGTAATCACAATTTAATCGCGCAGACAAAACACTGGCAAATCGAACTTGAAAAACCCAACGCACAATGGCAAAAGATTGTCAGTGAGGAGCCTTATAGAGCAGTTGCTTTGTTTAAGGCCGGCAATAAAAAAGCCGCTATGGTTCTAACTAAGAAAATTTTGGAACTAACTTTAGTGTCTCTCATAAAAGAGAACTCAGCCCTGTAAGTTTTAACGAAAGAAGTAAATGGCAACTAAACCGATGAAATCGAAAACCGTGGTAACTAAATCCAAGAAAGCAGCACCTGCTCCTGGTCGGCTTATTAAGCCGCTAACAAAAGCAGCGCCTGAGGCTACTGTGAAAAAAGGCTTTCCTGCTAAGAAGGGTTTTCCTGCACGTAAAGCAGGGACCCCTGCTAAGAAGAGTGCTCGCAAGCCGTTGCCTACCTACAAGGCACCTGCAGATTTCAAACCCCACTTTTTGCTGGTTCAATTCAATACGGAAAAAGACGCCCTTATTGGAAGCCAGGTAAGCGCGGTTCGCTACACAGGTCGCTTTGACCGCGAAGCTGACGAAAAGAAGAAGTTTGTTATGAGCGCCTACGACCCGGCTACGGTTATGGGCATTGCGGCGCGCCTAGCGTCTGTAACGTACAAAACCAACGCCGAAAAGAAGATGCCCGTCTCTATTAAAGAGAGAGCAACTATGAAGGGCGCAATGCGTTTGCCTGCAAACACAACTTTTCAAGTGCTTCTGCGCGTAGGTAAAAAATCAGCAGACCAATCTCTAACAGCTCGCGTAGTTTCAGTTTTTCAAGCAGTTGAGAACCCGACTACCGGCCGTAAAGGTTTGAAGGAACTGCTAAAGACAGATATGGCTTATCGTGCCTTGCGAAAGGCAAGCCGCATTCTGCCAGCAGCATTCAAAAATGTTCTAATGCCACCGAAACGCACTCGTGCGTCTAAAGTGGAAGCAGAATAAAACCCAATTTTGCAAAACTGTAAATAGGTTTTGCTAGATCAAGATCGCGGCATCTTGTAAAAATGCTGTAAACAAACGTTTGTTTTTCAATTCAGTTCTTAAGGAAGAAAATGGCAACTCGTACCGCAACCCGTACCGCGAAAACTACTCGCACTCCTCGTGCTGCAAAAGCAGCCGCAAAACCTGCTCGCATGACTCGTGAAGAAAAAGCCGCAGCCGCAGCTAAAGCAGAACGCATTGCTGCTCGCAAGGCACGTAAGTTGGCCGCCGAAAAGAAGGCAGCACGTCCTACAAAAGCAGCCGCAAAACCTGCTCGTCCTGCTGCAAAGAAAGTAGCCGCAAAAACAGCTAAACCTGCTGCAAAGGCTCCCCGCAAAACTAAGGCAGTTGCCGCAGCAAGTACTACTTTGTGCCTGTCTATGATTGTACCTGTGCACGGCAAGGACATTAAAGTTCATGCAGCACACTATGAAGTCGACGGCGTTGTTATTCCGCGCACACTGGTGGCCGCAATCGTAGGTTCTACCTTCTATGTTCGCAAGAGCGTACAAGTAGGCTCTCTGGCTTCTGTTAAGGAAGTTAAAGGCCAGGTAGTTTACGAAACTGAAACCGGTGACAAGGTCGTTGTGTTCGACACAAACTTGTTGACGCTGAGCGAAGGCGGTATCGTTTCATCCGCGGCATCTGAAGAAGACGAAGAAGCCGAGGAAGGTGATGACGAATCCGAGGACGAATTCGGTGAAGACGAAGATGACGAAGAAGGCGATGACGAGTCTGAAGACGAAGACGAAGAGTCGGATGAAGAAGAATCAGACGACGAAGACGAAGAAGATGACGAGTCTGAAGACGAAGACGAAGACGATGAAGAAGATGACGAAGAGTCCGATGACGAAGACGAGGATGATGACGAATTCTCTGAATTCTAAATCCAAGTTAGAGTAATTATTAAGTAAATAAGGTGTAAGCAGCAAAAGTTGCTTACACCTTTTTCATTTACCTACAGGATTTTTCTATGGCAGATCATCTAGCTTTGTATAGTAGGAACTGCAAGTTTTGCAAGTCCCTAGACCCAGACGAAAAAAAGTATTTTCCTAAATGCCATTTTGAAAAGGGCAATAAAGACTGCCCGGCTAGTGAAATCCAGATTGCCGTTGTAGGTCAGGCGCAACGTGCGGCTAAAGCAGTGCTTAAGGCACGAGCGGCTAACAACATAGACCAGGAAATTCAAATCTTGTCTTTTGTTGCAAAAAAGAGCAAACCCTTTCAGCAAAAATTTAGGGAATGGTTGTTAAAATGACCGAGCATACCCAGGACGCCAATGTCCTCAATTTTGTTAGAATAAAATCTTGGTACATACCTAGCGACGCGCTATGCTACGCAATGCTGAAAAAGCTAGGTGTGCCTATGTTGAAGATTCATGCAGATTTCATCCCAACTCTGGGCCTTCTTCTTAAGCCTAAGGGCTTTAGGGCAAAATCAAAAAACTTTAACGAAATTCGAGATACCTTTTTAGACAAGTTGGGTACGCAGTGGAAATCTAAAGATGATCGCTCCTGCAAACTAGATGACAATACGTTAGTTTTTACAGCGGTTGCCTCTAAAGCAAACAAGAAGTCTATTGCAAAGGTTGAGACGCTAATTCATGCGTTCTGCTCTCGGTGGGGCTTTAGCTGCAATTCTCAATTTTCAGAGTTGCCTAAAAAGCTCAAGCTTTCTGTTAAGTACAAGTTTAGTTCTGAGGCTGAACCAGTAATACCAAACGTGGACTTGCCCAAACAAGTATCTCACGAGATGATTCTAGGCTTCAACAAGATTCGTATTTCAGTTCTGCCAGCTACTGAAAAAACAAAGGTGCAGCGTTCCTCACTTGAGGTATTTGTTAAGGCTGGAACCGAATGGGTAGCCGTACACACCAGTACGTTTACGGATTACGAAATTGGTGACGTTACAGATTTTGCGGCGGCTGTAGGAACTTTGTTTACCCGACGCAAGATTAGAGAGGGCTAATTAAAATGGCAACTAAGAAGGTAGTTACGGTACTTAAGAAAGTAGGCTCAAATTATTCATCCGACGATGTACAGACGCTCCGTTTTCCCGAAATGGTGCGCCAGAACGCGTCTATGTATATTGGTGGAACTGACGCGCATGGCTTGTTTGTTATTCTACGCGAGTTGCTGGACAACGCCGTAGACGAATACTTGGCTAACCGCAATACTTTTGTTGCGGCAAAGATTGATAGCGACGGTTCCTATTGGGTTCAAGACGGAGGCGCAGGCATACCGCAGGGTATTAAAAAGGTTGTAGTGCAAGTTAACGGCAAAAGTGTTGATAGCTCTATGCCTACTATGCAAGCAATCTTTGGTGAACTTCATACCTCAGGCAAGTTTAAGTCTGACGCCTATAAAGTTTCGATTGGCTCACACGGTGTAGGTGTCAAAGGTACTAATGCAACCTCTGAATACTTTGAAGTTAAGTCGTGCTTTAAGGGCAAATGGTACTCCATATCTTTTGCTCGGGGTGTACTAAAGGCCGGAGTTGCTGAATGCAAAGCTCCTAAAAGCCCCTTTAGCGGCAAGGTTCTTACTAAAGGTACTTTGGTACACTATAAACCAGACGCAACGATTTTTACCGTTAAGTCCTTTCCGCTTTCAATGCTGCAAGAGTGGTCGCAGTTGCAGGCGTATTTGAATCCGGGTTTCAGGATTATCTTGGATGTAAAAGGCAAGCAGAAGCAATTCATTAAGACAGGCGGTCCTAAGGATTACTTAAAGGACAAGTTGGAGGAACTTAAAGCTGATTCAGAGCCCGATACATTCTGGTTTAAGAATGAGTTGGCGACTGTTGCAGTTGCGTTTTCCAACGTGGACGGCTTTATGGTTCGAGGCTTTACTAATGGCTTGTCGAACTCGCAGGGAGGTACTCATGTTGAGGCAGTTGCTTCTGCCCTGTACCGTGCGGTGTCGGCGCACAAGGGAACCAAGCAGGTTTTCAAGGCAGCGGACTTTAAAGACGGTCTTTTGGGTATTGTAAATGCTAATTTGCACAAAGCGGAGTTCTCGTCTCAGGACAAGGCGAAGCTAACTGACACACGCACTGGAAAAGCTTTTGAAGATCTCTTATTTGAGGAGGCTAAGGCGTTCTTTTCAAAGAACAAAGCACTTGCTAAAAGGCTGTGCGACAGGGCCGCCAAAGTTTCAGAACTTAAGAACAAATTTAAGGCTTCCAAAGCAGTTGCAACGGCTTTGGGTAAAGCCAAGAAGCAAGGTCTGCCTCCTAACTACGCGCCTGCGCATCGTTCGGTACCTGTAAAAGATCGCATTTTGATGATTGTCGAGGGCGATTCGGCGGCTGGTGGTTTGCGACAAGTTAGGGAAAAGCATCATGCTCTGCTTCCGCTGACCGGAAAAATTATGAACTGCGCAAAAGCTAAGGGAGACAAAGCATTGCTGTCAAAAGCAATCCTGAATATCTTGGCTGCTATCGGCTACGACCCTAAGCAAGAAGACCCGATGAGGAAGTTACAGGTCGGCAAGGTGCTATTCTTGGCTGACCCAGACCCTGATGGATGCCACATTAACTGTCTGCTTGCAACGCTCTTTAAGAAGTATCTTCCAGACATGTTTGACCAAGGTATGGTGTACGTTGCTGACATGCCGGAGTTCTACGCAATATCTAAAGACCAGCTCTTTGTTGGCCCAACGCTTTCTTCAGTACAGCGTAAATTAGAGAAAGCAAAGGTTAAATGCGATGTGCATCACGCAAAAGGCTGGGGCGAGATTGACCATCAGATTTTAAAGATACTGGCAGTGGATGAAGCTACGTCCAAGCGTATAAGGCTAAAGGCGTTAGACGATAACGATGACGCTGTGTTTGATAAACTTATGGGTAGCGTAGGCGAAGACCCGGCAGACGCAAAAGCCGCTTAAAAAAGGATTTTATGACGCAGACTAACGAGCAAAGTTTAGCAGACTTTGGCACAAAAAATATGGGCATATACGCCGAGGAGGTTAACCTCGGTCGTGCGGTTCCTGATTTGATTGATGGACTAAAACCTGTGCAGCGACGCATTATGTGGGCTGCGGCAAACTTGGGTAAGGATTTCGTAAAAACTGCTCGCGTTGTAGGTGATTGCATTGGTCGATACCATCCACATGGAGACGCTTCGGTTTCCGGTGCAATTACTACCATAGTGCAATCTAACGTGCCCACTATTAACGGCAAAGGCAACTGGGGGTCTTTAATAGACCCAGCGGCTGCGATGCGGTACACTAACTTGTGTCTTTCGGACTACGGTTGGGAATTTTTTAAGCCAGACTACATTGCTAAAGCAGTAACTTCTTTTGTACCCAATTACGACGACACGACAGTAGAGCCGGTTTCTTTGCCAGCACTGCTGCCCAACGTTTTGATAAATGGCGGCGAAGGCATTGGTGTGGGTACAACCACAATGCTTCCCACGTTTACGCCTGAATCTATTATCGGCGTACTTGAACGACTACTTAAGGGCGAAAAGCTTAAACCAATCGACTACGCAAAGGCGCTAAAGTACAACAACCGGTACGGAGGACACCTTGTTAAGTCTAAGGAGAATTCGGCAGCGTGGTTGCAAATGTTTACGTCACCAAGAACCTCGGTTCAGTTTGAGGCCCAGCTAGAAATAGATAGAGACCACAAAGCAATTGAGATTTCAGATTGGCCTGAGGGTTTGAACCCGCTAAAGTTTATTGAGAAAGTTCGAGGCTTTCCTGAATGCGACCAAGCCTTTAACCACAAGGGAGCAGTTGGTTTTAGAATTGAAATGCGCAAAGACCACAACTTTGAGCAGTTTGACAAGTTTGTAGAGAAGGTTCAAAAGGCTACGCAGGTTAGGCGCCCGTTTAAAATAAACGTTACGCACCGCACGTCGCAGGTTAACGACGGGGTTGTTACGTTTGACACCAAGTACCTAAGCCTGTCTGTGCCTCAGTTAATAAACAAGTGGCTTACGGAGCGCCTGCAATTAGAGAAGCGTTCGCTAGAATATCGAATTGGAAAACAGGAAGCGGCAATTGCCTATTCAAAGCTTTTGATCTTTGCAGCAAGTAGCCTGGATATAATCTTTAAAGCTCTGCGTGTTGACGACAGCCAGGGCTACCTAGTAAAGTACATGAAGATTTCTCCGGAGCAGGCGACACAGATTCTAGAGTTGAGAGTTCGGCAACTGTCCAAACTGGATACAAACGCGCTAAAGAACAAGTTAGCAGAGCAAGTCAAGGAATTGAACGTGCTTCAGGGCTACTTTAAGAAGCCGAGACCAAAGATAATTGCCGATTGTGCAAACATATTGGCAGCCATCGAGCGAGATAGGAAGTTTGAGGCTTCCAAAGACCGCAAGATGTCCGTTAAGTAGAAACTGTAAATACAGACTACAAACCAAATTTGGGCTTTAATTTTAAAGTCCAAATGTGTGTTGCTCTTTTGGTAATTCAAGAAAGCAACTTTTTTTAAACTTTAACCTTTTAGGTAAAAAATGGCAACTAATAACATCCCACTTACTAAACAAGTAGCAAACATCGTGAAAGAAAAAACTCGATTGGAAAAGCTGGTTGCTCGTCTTGAGAGCCAGGTAGAAAAATTGCAAATCAAGGTTGCTGGCGGTAAAGCAGTTAAAGCCCCTAAGGCTACAAAAGCAGCAAAAGCTGGCAAGACTCCCCGTGCAGCAAAAGCAGTTGAAGCTGACGAACCCGTAGCAAAGACTCCTCGCGCTAAGAAGGCTTTGGCTGAAAAGCGTCCGGCTAAAGCCGAAAAGGTTGCCAAAGGTTCCGCTAAGAAAGTAAAGGCTGCTAAGACACCAGCTAAAGCTGAAAAAGTTCCTGCAAAAAAATCGCGTAAGAACTCAGAAGATTTTCTGCTGTAAAACAAAAAGTAGTGTTTGGTTGGGAACGGTTATTTATTTAGCCGTTCCCACCTTGCGTTTATATGGAGCAAATTATGCAAGATAGTCAAGAAACTCCGGATTTCGTTAACGAAGATGACAATAGACTCGCCGCAATGAAGTCTCGTCTGGCTAACTTGAATTCGGTTAAGATGAGTGTTGCGAAGCTTAACACCGTGCTGGGAAACCTAGCGGTAGCAAACAAGAACAAGCAATTGTCGCTCTTGCGCCAAGCCCGTGTGTATCTGGATAAAGTACAGACAACTAAAGGTCAACGCCTCAAGGCTAACCTAACAATTATCGCTAACGAGCTCTACTCTCTGCAAGAGGGGCTCTTGGCAGGTTCAGTAAAACCAAAAGACTTGGTACTAATTAGTAGCGTTCGCGTTCTAAAGGAAATGAACGAAACCACAAAGTCCTTGGCTGCGGCAATTGCACGTAGTGAGGCACGTTTAGGTATAAGCGCAGAAGTTCTCGACCCCTCAACCGTGTTGCTGAAAAATAATAAAGAACTTTCCGGCAATATTCCAGATTTGAACGGCAAGGACTTTGCGATTATTCGAGCCCCTGTTGCTTTTACCTTTAACAAGAAGAAACACTCTTCTGTAGGCTACGTTGATACAGATCGTCTACGCCGTCAAGGATTCAAAGTTGACAACTTGGACGGATACACTATCTTGCATAAGCAGATGCTTATTGGGGTAAATAGTGAGGCTCGTTTTGAGTTGGATGACAAGGGCGAAAAGCAAGTTCAAAAGGTGACTGACCGTGTTACCAAGTTTAAGGGCGGCCGACCCGTGCAGGTTAATGTTAAGCGTGAAAAGACAATTACAGATTTGGCTAGAGAAATCCTAGATGATCTCGAAGTTAAAACTAAGACTGCCTACTCATTAGTTAGTACCGTTCCTGCGCGACATGGTAATGCACTGTGGTTCTGGGCTGCTGCGGCTATGGACATTAAGCGGCTTAGCCTCGCCTTTCCAGGTAATCACATGAACGTTAATACCTGGGGCCCTGCTTTCCCTGTAGAGGAGAAAGCCAAACGTGAGGTTCCTCTGGATGAAAAAGGCAAACCTATCATAAAGAAGGAAGCCCGATGAAAATACTTGCAATTATTCCTACAGACGCTACGTTGGACTATTTGAAAGATTGCTTTCAGGCCACTAACGTAGAAATAGATTGGGATAACGTTTACGTAGAAATCTGCTCTACCGACAAACAGATTGAACTGCGACCCAATAAAGTCTACCAGTTCAACGCTGGTTCAATGGGTTACTGGTATGATGACGACGCAGGTCATTCCAATATCATATTACCGTTGATACCCGGTGACGATGCAATAAGCAGGTTTAAAGAAGTCGGCGACATTTGGAAAAGACATTTTGTACCGCACATGGTGCTTACAGACAAGTTTAACAATAAACGCCGAACTAAGGCTAGGATAAACTCCATAGCTACAGGCTTAATTGAAGTCCAACCTATTCTAGAGTTTTATTCTGAGATGTGGATTGAATTAAGCGAGCCGCAAAGGCAACGACCGCGCCAGCACGCCTTCTACCAAGACTATTTGGCAAGAGGGCAAGTAACAAATGTTGTCTACATAGACGAAGAAAGAAACTAAAATAAGAATCCGCTTTATCGTAACTGGTACTGCGGATTTTTTATTGCTCTTTACTTTTATGAAAAACAAAATCATAAACGAAGATCATTCTTGCTGCTGGGTTTGCAATACTAGGTTTACTGTTTCCAATCCTCCTGGTTCTGCCAACTTAGAGGAGCATCATGTTTTCCCGCAAAACGCTGGTGGTACAGACGGTCCCTTAGTTAGGCTTTGTGATACGGATCATACCAGAGCGCATAAGCTTGCTAATGCTCTGCATAAAAACCGAATTGCGACCGAGCTAATTGCCTCCTTACCGCAGGTAAGTCAAAAGAAGCTTTTATGGTTGGCTTCTCAGATAGTGAAAGCGGAAAAGGCTACGGTTAATGACCCTAACAAGGTATGGAAAAATCCAGTTAACTTAGAAGGTCAGGCGCCGGCAGTTTTAAAGGTACTTCAAAATGTTTACCCTGGCCTAAGTAGGCCACGAATTGTTGAACTTGCTCTTATAAATCTTTTGAAAAGGAAATGAAAATGGAACTACTCTTGTTACACCTTGTAGGCGGTCAGGAAATTATGGGCACAGTGGAACACGTCGGCTCTTTGGTCGAGGTTCACAAACCCTATGAAGTCCTTATATCTCCTCTTCAAAATCCAACAGAAGAAGAAGTTGCTTCTCGCAAGGTTCAAATTTCCCTTTCCCCCTTCGGTAGTTTCTACGGACTTCAGGAGGGTGAAGAAGTTTTGCAGTTAAACCCGATGCTTATTCTTGCCCGACGACAGCCTAATTCAAATTTAATCAACCACTACACAGACATAACATGCGATACAGCCTCTACGCAAAAGTCGGACTAAAGACTACTTTCTTGCAGACGTCTCACTCCTTGGATAGTCTTAAGACCGCAAAAAATACGTACACTCGATGGATGAACGAGATGGGATTCGATTTGCAGAGAAATCCAGCCCCTAATTTAGTAATCTACGAAGACGGTGTTCCAATCCTAGAAGCTCCCTACAATCAATCCAGGCGTAAATGGGAAAATTTAGTTCCTGAAACTGAAAAAACAGTATAAACCTTTTTATTTTTACTTTAAAACGTACCAAAAATTAAATTTCTTGTTATTTTCTGTGCTATAATAAATTGTCGATGATAGGCAGGCATCGGCTGTTTTTAACACTTTGGGAGAAAACAAAGTCTTAGAGGTAAGACTAGTTTACGAGAAGACAAGGGGAAGCGAAAAAGCTTCCCCTTTATTGGTGATGAAGGAATACTCCAAATAATGGATAGCCTTCAGTTTTGTTTTAGAGGTTTTAATGATTAAAAAAGATGGTATAAAAGAAGGCACAAAGGCTAATCTACAAGAAGCTTTCAAGTGTCAAGAGTGTTTGCATTACAAACAAACACCACATCGCACTAATAAGAAACCATGTGCGGAGGAGGGCGTTCGATCTTTTGCTCTGGCGCCCAAATGTTTTACACCTGATTACACAAAGGTAATAAGTAACGCAGACGAGTTTGTTGCAATCTCTACGTTTTTTCATTCGCGTACACCGCAACAGAAAAAGATACTCCTTGGTATGCTGAGGCAGCAACCTAAAGGACGCAAACTAAAGATGGGTACCCGTCTTTATCTCAACGTCGGCAATCGCGACTACATATCGAATTACCTGTGCGGCTACGTTGTTGGTTACACCTCAGGTAACGAGATTGTTCTTGCAGGCTCGGCGACAAACAAGGCCAGTGGGCGTGTATTCTTTGCTTATTTGAAAGATGACTCTTCTCTGCTAACACACGCAGAATGGAAACCGAAAATGCAGGCTCTTTTGCTCAAAGGTCGAATACAAGACCCGAAAGCCGTAGTTAAACGCGACATCACCGCCGAGGTGAAGGAGAATAACTACGAAGTGCCGACAATAGATAGTGCCCCCAAAGGTACGCTGTCTAAAAAATCAGCAGTCGTTAGAAAAGATTTGGTACAAATTCTCTCTTTCTAGTCCAAGTCCATGCTTACCGAAATCTTTGGTCTGGGAGACGAACACACTGCTACTATGGGCATCTTGTTCGGCTATCTTTTCGGTCGTATTGGAAAATACGAGTTTAGGTCTCTTATTGGAGACAAAGCTATTGCGAAAGCAGTTTGGTCTAAGGCAGAGAGTTCTGGTTACGTTCTAAAAAATTGCAAGCTTTTTGTTTACGCATACCATTACAACAAGAGTAAGGGTATGCCGACTTCACCTGCTAAATTTGGAATACATCAATCTGACGTAGCTTTGCTAAAGAAGATAAATCTCAATCACATAAATTTAAAGAAGTTTAAACCTTATTCATTGTTTGATTTCAACAACCTTGAAGGTGCTTTGCTGACGTCTCCAGAAATGGATACGCACATTGGAAAATTTATTAGCCGAAAACTTATCTTTTTGACTCGAAGTTACGGCGTTAGTAGAGAAGAACTGGAATCGCAATTGCAGCAAAGAGCACTTTATGCTTTGCGAAAACAGTTTCCTTGTTATGACTCTGACTTACATGCTCTGAACATTTGTAAGACGGCTATTCATAATGAGGGTATGGGCATCATTGAATACTGGACGCGTGAGAAGCGCAATGCTCTGACAAAAGAGAACGGGGTTTTTCAGGCAGTTAACGTGCCGTACACCTCACTTACCAAAGTAGGTGTACGCCCGCAGCATGAAGACGAATTGAGGATAAACCTGAAATGCTTGGTAGCAATCGCTCCTAAACTTAGCCCGAAAGCGCGAAAGTTTTTGGAAGCGGCCGCAGGTTTGCATGACCCCGGTTTTTCTTTGTTTTTAGGCATTGACAATGACGACGCGGCTCAATCTTGGTCTTGGGATAGGTACATGCGCAATCTGCAAACGTATTTTTCTGTTACCCAACAGCAAACTACAAAACTTTTGATTAATCTGCGAAAGGCTATGCAATGAATGAATACAGAAACATGGCAAAATATCGAATAGCGGCCTCATCTCTAGAGCACGTTGCTTTAGTACCTGAGGTGCAGCACGCCTTAGAGGCATGGGTTACCGCCAATAAGGAGCTTTCACGCGGTGTCTTGATAGGGGGTTTGGCTATGAGCTTTTATACCAAACCTCGCTATACAGAAGATGTTGACATACTCTTCTTGAGCGTTAAGGACATACCTGAAACAGTTGCTGGGTTTAAACGTTACCGACCCGGTGCCTTTGAAGAGAACAAGACGCAAGTTTCAATTGAGGTAGTCACGCCAGCGTCTTTTACTTTAATGCCCGATGCAGTTGCCGACAAAGTTTTCAGGTCGGCTGTAGCCTTTGGCAACTTAAAAGTTGCGTCTAGGGAAGGCATGATAGCCTTGAAGCTCTGTAGTGCGCAAGATAAGAGGCGCAAGCTTAAAGACTTAGCGGACGTTGTGGAGCTACTTGACGTAGACTTGTCTTTAGTAGAGGCCCTATATCGGTCTTTAAGGGCCTGGCCGATAAACGATGCAGCAAAGCTTCTTTTGGATGAAGCCTTCAAGACAGTTTTTTTCTTCTGAGGGGATTTAAATGCAAATAAACTTTTTGTTTAAAAAACCGGAACCGCCCAAAACCAAAGTACACGTCCTAAAATCGTGGCCGCAGTTTATGGACTCCTTTGAAGATGGCTCTTTGACCTTTGACATTCGTATTAACGACCGTTCTTTTCAAAGAGGCGACTTCCTGGTACTGCGCGAGTTTGACCAGCATAAAAAAGAGTACGTCCCTCATGGGCGCACATTTAAATTCACAATTACCTACGTCCTTTCAGGTTGGGGCGTTGCTCCCGGGCACGTAGGGCTTGCTTTGCAGCGGCATTAAAATTGAAACTGTTTAGCACGTTTTTTCACCTAAAAACGTGCTAAATCTGCATAAAAATGCTGTTTTTTTGCTGTAAAAGCACAGTAGACCACCTGTTTTTACCAAAATTACCACCTTTTTGTGTTAAAATAAATTGCGGGCAGCGCAGACCGACAACCTGCGTAATTTTGTAAACTGTTTATTTAATTTAGGAGTGTTTCAATGAAAAAAGCTCTGTTCACCAAAAAAGAAATCCTGGCCCTTAAACCCGGCACATGGATTTTTGTTAAATGGAACGACAGCGAGCCAACCAGCGCCTTGCTGGTTTTTAAACCAGAAAACGAACCTGGTGAAATACCTCTGACCTGCTTTCACCCTAAGCTGGGTCACGTAAACAGTTGGGTCGTACACACCCAAGTTATTGGCATCGGTGAAACAATCTTAGTTCCCGAGCCTGTTGCCCAAGTTGCAAGCATTGGAGCATAAAATGCTTATTGCAAAAACAGGCACCCTCAAATACCGTTTCTTTATGTTATTTCCTGCCTTTACCGGCGTTCACATTGAGTCGGCTCGCGTAGGCAACGATTGCGCTACCTACGTTAGCATTTCTTGGCAGCCTAAAATTTACCTACGTTCATTATTTAGGAATTAAGATGGTTGTAGTAGGAAGTAAAGCTTGGTGCGAATCCTGTGCCGCTTTGTATCTAAAACTTGCCGAAAAGAGGTTTAGCAAGGCGGTTGTAAGTGATTTCGATGTGCATATTGCACACCATTACCTGTTTGAATCTTTTATTTGGTCTACCACTAAACCTTGGAGTACTTGATGACACAAGATCAACTTGACGCTGTAAACAAAGAAGCTACAGACTGCATGGAGCAATTTCTCAATGGACTAATCACCATAGTAGAGTTTGCAAAGTTCATGTCTGTGTTGGACAGAAAATTTACCGCAGACCCAGACCTTTACGGGTTGCTTGACCCCAATACCGGACTGCGTTTCCCCACAAAAGAGGAAACCGACGCTTTCATGGCAAGTGTGGACTTGCGGATGGAGGAACAAAAACTCCCAGTTGTAGGTTAACTTAAAATTTTACAGGTGGCTTAAAAACCCACCTATCCTTGATTAACTATCGAAAGGCTAAAAATGAAAAATGCGGTTGAACTTTCTGAAAAAATCAACAATTGGATACACGTTGCTCTTAGGGACTTTAAAGGCAACGGCATAAACTTGGCAACAGCAGTGGCTACTTTAGCTTATAAAGAAGCAGCCTCCGACACTTTGGAGTCGCTTTTGAGTTCTAAGATCGCTCTTAAGGAAGGCTTGCGTGAGCTTTTCATAAAAGAATACGTAGAAAGTGACGAGGTTAAGGGCTGGCGTAAACGCCAGCATATCCTGCTGGATTGTTTAGAGGACATTATGCACTCTACCGATGACAACGCTACAGCAGCAAAAGCCAAATATGCTATATGGGAAGTTGGTGGTATTTACGTAGGTAAGAATCTGAATCCAGACAAATCGGTAGATTCTGATGAGACTGACAAGTCTGACAAGTCTAATAAACCTACCAAATCGGTTTCAGACGAAGGTGAAAACACAAATGTAGAAATAGGTGCAATAAAACCCTACTGGTCGTCTGAGATTATACTTCCCTATAATGTAAAGTTTTTGCGTACAACGGTTCACAACCGCACAATCTACGACTGGTATCTGTCTGATGATGCATACGTGTCTAATGAACTTATTGCTAAATACGGTGACGGCCCTAGCTTGCATACTTTCTTCTACGTTGATTCAGAGCCTACCTCTTCTCTAGCCCAAGAAGCCCGAGACGTTTTTAACCTGTATAAGCAGGAAGAGGCGTTCTTAATTAAAGATGTGCCTGCCGTTAACGAGGCACGCCGAGAAGTGGTAGGCGACTACATAAAAAAGCTTTCAAGTTTGCCCAGAGACAAAAACTTGTCTTCTGACCAAGTTCGAGAATTACGCGCAACTCTTTTACAGTCCTTGACAGAGTACTTGCTAGAGTTGGAGCACACTGAAGGCGTTTTAAAAGGCCTCTTGGCACGTCATCGGTTGGTAGCAAATTTTGTTGTCCGTTCCTTGGAGATTTAAGTGTTAAAAAATTTAGAGCAGATCGGAAAAATAAACGATTTTAGAATCGTTGTTAGTGAAGATAACAACATTACTATTATTGTAAGCAAACAACCGTTCTACGTAACTACCAAAGACACGGGAGAGTGGTCTATGGTTAAAAAGATGGATGCAGAGTACATCTTCATTTTGAAAGGCATGTTTTCTCCAACCGAAGAGCTTCCCTTCTTTTTTGTGCGCAACTTTTAATTTAGGATTTAAAATGGCTACTAAGAAATATGAATTTGTTGAAGGTGACATTCGTCTTTACTCCAACCGTGTCTTGAAACGGATTAGGCTTCTAAAAGATATTTCCCTAGAAAATGATCAGCTGCTGCGCAAAGGCACACTAGGTGGTTATATCGAGACTGAGAATAACCTCTCACAACAGAGCACCTGCTGGGTTCACGCAGAAGCTCTGGTATTTCATAATGCCAGAGTTTCGGACGAGGCGCAGATTAAAGAGCAGGCTCGGGTTTATGGGGCAGCCTACGTAAATGAAAAAGCAGTCATTTCCGGAGCGGCTCACATTTACGGCAATGCTCACGTCTTTGATAGAGCCCTTGCTGAAGGTAAGTGTTTCATTTATGGATGCGCTAAAATTTCCGGCGGAGCAACTGTTACTGACAAGTGTAAAGTCTACGGTAATGCAAAAGTTTATGGCGACGCGCAAATTTGTCAGTCGGCAAAAGTTTATGGCGACGCCCTTGTTTGTGGTTATGCAAAAGTTTATGGCAGTTCTGTAATTTACGACGATGTTTTTATTATGGGCAATGCAACAATAGACGGGAATTCCCAAATCTACGGAAGGGCAAATATTTCGGATAGTGCTCGCATTCTTAATGCGCGTGTATTTGGGTGCTCACGTATTAGGGGCGAGGCATTTGTGGGAAAAGATGCAGTTGTTTCAAACGCGGAATTATCAGGCGGCTGCAAACTCCTGCATGATGCGCTTGTTTCAGAGGACGGAATGGTGTTCTACGCGCAAAATGTCGGTTCTGAGAATGGTACCTTGACGATGTACAATACCAAAGACGGAACACTCAGAGTAACTCGTGGTTGTTTTGTGGGTACAGTAGACGAATTTCTCGAAGTTTCGGAAAAATGTCATGATACTCAGACTCATATTGAATACCGAATGCTTATTGAGGTTGGGCATTCTCGTATCAGTCGTTGCCTGGCAAAACAATATAGTACGCACAGCGAGGAAGAGCTGTAAACACAAGTAGTCAGTTTTAGCTTTTCCTTTCCTTTCTCCCCTCTCTTATTTTAGGATTCTAAATGTCATCAGCCTCTACACCTACACCAGTCTCAATCCCAAGGGCAATCTTCTTGGACATTGAGGGTGTTGTAGTTACTCACCGCTCTATTTTGTACGCACACACTCCCGCTTTTCATTACCGCGGTGCTCGGGTTCCAGGTTGGGAAATTTTTATAGACTTTTCAGCTATGGCTCTTGTTTATCAGCTGGCTAAAGATTACAATTGCCTAATTGTTGTGATTTCAACTTTGCGCCGAGACCCATATCTGCGTGAGGGGCTTTTGCTGGCTGCTCCTCTGTGGGCAAAAGAAGAAAATGGCGAAGGTTCTATCGCCTTCAACCTGCTCTCTCCGTTTATAACTGGCAACAACAATACACGCGAAGAAGAGATTCTCACATTTGTGGCTAAACATAATGTTGAGAAATACGTGGTCATTGACGACCGGAAACTTGACACAGAGTTTCTAGTTCACGTTTCACCTGGTGACGGCTTTACTTTAGACGCCTTTTACAAGGCAGGCGATATGCTTGCTGATGAAAATCACCCAGTTGTTAACCACGCTATCTTTCTTTGATATGAAAAAAGTTAAACTAAACGTAAAAGACATGTTTTTGGAAAATCCCAAGGCTGCACGTAAGGCAGTTAGGCAGGCTTTAAAGCAAGAACTTTGTCGAGTTCGTTTTCTAAAGCTTGACGGTACAATGCGTGTAATGTGGTGCTCGCAGCATCCAACATTTATGCCCCCACCTCAACCGAAAAAAGAAGACGCTTCTCGTGAAAAAGATAAAGAGCATTTTGCAGTTTGGGATATTGAGGCTGAAGGTTTTAGGAGCTTTAAACTTGAGACAGTTAAGACACTTTCATATACCTAGCTTTCTGCTTTTCTTTGTCTTGTTCTTGTTAATCTTTTTGTCGCCGCTTATTTCATTTTTACTTTTTCGTTAGGAAATCAAATGATTGATACTCTACCATTTAAACGCCTGCTGCATAATGTAGCGGTAATTGACCTAGAGACATTTTCTCTAGAAACAAATGCCGTTGTTTACGAATTTGGTCTTATAATTACTAACGTAGTTCCAGTCACAAGACCAGACCACCCAAACTGGCAGTCGTTTGGAGTTACTAAACTTGAGAGCTTAATTCAAGATAAGCAGGAAGATTATGCACTGCCCTTAATCTTTCAAACCTACCAATGGTTTCCTCACATAGGTGAGCAGTGTGTATTGGGTTTATCTCTAGACAAAGAAACTGTTGATTTTCATAAAAAATTAGATGCAAACTTTATAGAAACCTACACCGAAAGACAAAAAGTTTCTATCTCTGTTAAAGAACTGCATAGCAAACTGAAGGCAGCATTAGAACAATTTTCCGTAAAAGAGATCTACGCCAATCACCCACAATTCGACTTGATAATTACGCGCAATCTATTCAAGACTGTAGGATTAAATAATCCTTGGAAGTACAACGAGGAATTCGACATTGCAACGGTACGTAAAGTTTACCAAAACTCCTTAGGTAAAGGCATGGCAGATTTTTCAAAATTGGAAAAATTGCCCAACGTAATTCACACAGCCTTAGGCGATTGCCTTTGGAACCTTCACATTTTAGGATTGGGGATTTAAATGTTAGACCCTAACGCTGAGAAAATTGAGTTCGATATACCTCCTGAGCTTGGCTGTACTGAACTGACAATTTGTTCTCTTGAAGAGCAAATTCGTTCTCTTTTAAAACAAATGGAATACTACGGTTTAATTCTTACCGTCGAGCAAGTTCCAAACAAGCCCCTTGCTATGGGCAACAGTCACTATCGCGTTGGTTTGCGGGGCGACAAACAATCTTATCGTAAGCCTGCTTAAATACATCTTTAATCTTCTAATTTTTAATTTGCAAATTTATGGATACTCCTGACCCTGTACTCGAACAAGCAATTCAACTTCTTATGTCTGCGGCTAGCTCCGGTATACGCCCATACGTAGATGGCCTGCCAACGCCTAACCGAAATTTGTGCATAGAGGTTGCAAAAAAACTTTATGACTCAAACAAGGATTTTAAAGTTCCGTTTAACATGCGCTTTTCTAGAGAGCTATCCCCGGTAAGTGGGGCAGCAGAAAAGACGCAGACAACAATTTATGAGAGCTGCATTTATCGAACTATGGCTTTTCGTTGGACGCAGTACGCAACTAACGGCGGAAGCTCTAACAAGTCCATACTTGAGCAGGCTTGGGTAACCTCCCTTGCGGACGTAGAAAAGGTAAATCAGTTTCCAGATAGTCCCTGGACATTTCCATTTGCCTGGAAACAGGTACAGCGAGTACTGATTAGCTAGACAATGTCTGCAAATAAAAAGCCTAAAAAGAGCTACCGCCCTAGATACGTCTGCCCAAATCCTTTGGCAGGTCTCTTGGGTGGTTTGTCTCAAATTAGTAAGGCCGCAAAAATCCGAATAGCAATAATAAACCATAGCGCAGTTTACGCCTTTGCTAGGGGTAAAGCCACACGTAGCGACTGGGATCATATTTGTGCTCTTATAGGCTTCATAGAAATAATGCTAGGTCTTTATTTTACGGAGCAGCATCAGGAAATAATTGAGGAGGCCCAAATAGCGCATGCAGATGCTGGTAAGAGGTTTTTAGAGACAGACGTGTTTAGTTATACCGAGAACGAACTCTCAGTGATTAACCAAATAATTGATTTTAACGATCAAATAATGGAACAGTCTCTGATTGTTGAAGTCGAAAACGCAAACAAGATACTAAACGCAAGCTTTGACTGAATTAGATTGATACGATGAATAAACTTTTATTTTGTAGCTCTTGCCAAGAAAATCGTGTGCCTGAGGGCGGAGTTAGTCTAAACTCTACTCGATGGGTATGCGCCAAATGTTGGACAAACAAGAGCAAGCGTTTAATGGGCGGCCCTGTTAAGAAGAAAGTTTTAATGTTGGTTAAACCTGTAGAGGGAGGAAATACCGAATTGCCGTTGGCAAAAAGAGTTTCTAGCAAAACAGTACCTAACGAAAAAACAGCGCAGGCTTTAGTATCATGGCAACCCGGACACGCCTTCATAGCACCTAATGGTCCTGTGGTTGCCATAGAGGATTTAGAAAAATTCTTTTTAGAAAGTACAGTTTACTCTTTAACTGAGAGAGAATTCATGACTAACGCCTATACCGAGGCGGCAAAATTGACGCATCTTGTTTTGATTAGAATGACTCGTATTTAACTTTTGGAGATTCTTATGGAAATTAAACTTAACATTGACCAAGCAAATTTTGGTGCAACTATTGAAGACGTGTTTAAGACGCTGTCTTACGAAGACAAAAAGAGTTTAGCCTCGCAGTGTATGCTTGAGGTGTTGCAAACTCCTACTAGCTTTGAGCGCGAGATGTACGCTAAAAAATGCGTTGAACGTATTATTGCTAGTCACAGTAACCGCAATTACGATAAATTGGACACAGACGCTAAAGCTCGTGCATCCTACGAGTTTCGTGAAATGATGAGCAAGTACGAAAGCTCTTCTGAGAAGATGGTAAAAGAAATTGTTACCACTGCCATTTTGCATTACAAAGAATTGGTAGTTAAGTTGGTTACCGAGGACGAGCAGCTAAATAAACTCTATGAAGACGTAAAAGCTACAATTGTGGAAAACTTCCCCGCAATGGTACAGGCTGCGGTGATTGCGCATTTTGCAAAAGACATGGGCAGCATTGGAGCTGCAATAACAAACGTGCAAGGTGTAGCTGAGTCCGCCAATCGAGGACTGCAAAATCTAACCTCTAGTCTGCGTAGTCAGGGCCTAACCATCAATGTCTAAAATGAAAAACTTTGACAAAATCTACAGTAAGCTGGTTACCAAGCTTAACAAAAAACTGGGTGTACAGGAAGTGCCTTACAACGGCCCTGCGGCATTTACTCTAGCGCATATTGCTTACCGCGCAGGGATAAAATCCCTAGATGTAAAGCTAAATAAGAACAAGATTAAGATTGGCCAGCTTGAGGCTAAAAACTTAGAGCTCGAAAAGCTTTGCGACGCAACCTACGTTGCGCAAGGCGCAGACGCCTATAACCACGCCTGTTCCGAGATGGAAGATTTTCAAAATAAAAGAGCTCGTGCAGGCAAAGAAGTAGGCACTACTGGAAGTCTTGTTGACGGCATGGCATGGCTTTACGAACGTCTCGACGAGCTAGAAGCTTTGCAGACAGGAAGCGCAAAGAAGTTAAGCAAAAACATGACGGCGTCAGGTACCAAACTGTATGAGTACACGTTTACTCAAGAAATCACTGAGAGTAAATCAGAGATATGCCTTAAATTTTTTGCAAAAACAGACTTGGAAGCCTTTCAGGCTTGGTGCTTAGTACCTTTGGTTCAGGAGCTTTCACCGAATTCTGGTAAGCTTACAATTGAAACGCGACCAGTAAACGCCTAGGTAGCAAAACAATTTAAGCGGTGCTTGGCTACTTTTAGTCAAGCACCTATTCTTTAAACGAGGAAATAAAAACATGAATTCAAAAATCAAATTTGCCATTACACCTGAAGACGGCGAGCGTCTTGCAGAGCTGTATGCTAATTTGGCTACACCACCTTTGCTTTTTATCAAAGGTGCACCGTTAGATGAAAAATTCTTCTACAAGGACGATCAAAAAAGCTTTACTGCATTTTTGTTGGGTGTAACCTTTTCTGCTTCTAGGATTAAAGAGTTTGTGGATTCCAAATTTACTAAACCAGCTTTAAGCCCTTTGTGGTTGTTGGATGCGTTGTTAGCAGAACAGGCTGAAGTTAAAAAACTGTAAATACGAATTGGTTTTGCAGCAACACACCCACACCTTTAAAGGATTTTTTTCATGGCGCCATCTAATGTAAACGTACTTTCTGCTCTTATACCCGGCTCAGTTTGGGCGCGACAAACAAAAAAGGGGACTACCCAATCCCGCGTTATTGCCGTTTCTAACGCAGGTTTGTCGGCTGAGGTTTTGGAGCAGTTTCCGCAACAGGTTGTCTTTGTTACGGAAAAACAAAAAATTCTAACACAAGACATTGAAACGTTCCTTGCTAACCGTTCTTTTGTTGGGTCTGACGACCAACTGGAGACTTTGGTAGCCGCTATTCTTAATCCTTCTATTCTTGACCAAGAACCAGAAGATGAAAACGGTGAAGAGAAAATTGATTTCGATAGCGTAACGATTTCCTCTAGCCTTAACGACTTGCTTAAGACAGAAGAAGCTATTACTGCTAAAAAGCCGCTACAGGTGGCGGATTTGATTGAGGCTCAGGCGCGTGAAAGCGACGGTTCTTTTGATGAACAAGGCTCTTTTGAAGACTCTCTGCAATCTCCGGAATTGGAAATCGCAGGCGACAACATTATGAAGCCTGAACTTGAGGAAGCATTTGTTGCTTACACAGAATCACCGTTCCACACTGGCGACACACTGCACACACTGCGCTTTGTTTTGAGTGATCAGCTCTCCCTTACCGAAGTTGCTAATGCTTTTGACATTAGCCGTGAAGATTCGATTACGTCGTTTATCGTTAACAACGGATACGAAATTTCCACTGCTGTAGAAATTGACGGCTTTGCTGGCGCTTTCCTGGAACTGAATCTTGGACAACCTGCTTTCGCAGTTCTTTACGTTACGTCTGCCGGTCACTTCCGTGCCGTCAACTACGAAAACAACTTGCCCGAAAAAGAAGATTCAGTTGAAGACGTCGAGGTAAAGGAAACAAACCCTGAACCTGCTTTGACGGTAATTGAACAAATTAGCTCTCCTGCTAATCTAAATGTTATTGCCTAATTAAAGTCTTCAAACGCCCCCTTGGATACAGTATCCAAGGGGGCTTTTTTGTTTATAGAAAAAATCAAATGCTAAATCAATACGTGGTAGCCCGAGTTAGGACTAAAGAAGGTAGCAAGCTTGTTTTTGGTAAGGTTCACGAGTTAGCAAAGGGAATTGCTTACTTGACTGGGGCTAAAGATGCTCATATACCTCATCTTAAGACTTCCTACGAAGTTCCGGTAAAGGAAGTTGTTGCAGTATTAAACGACAACGTTCCATCGGGAAAGATATGGGGCTTCGACGTAGACAGTTGCCTTAAAGGGAAAGTACCTCATGACTTTTTTGGTGACATTGCTTTTTTCTATAAACCAACTAAAGAGGTTAAAGCTAAACTAATTACGGCTTTTGACGACGCAGCAAAAGTATTTACTAAAGCAGGTTTTAGTTTTCCCGACGAATGCGTATGGGAAATTTACTCACCTGAGACTTCTGGTAAGTGGGCTGGTCGCTATAAGCATTCTAAGCACCCGGATAAGAATCCGCACCGCCTGCAGATTGCTCCTGAGAAACATAACGATAACCTTTATGTTATTCTTCACGAGCTTGCGCATCACGTAGATTTCTCTTTCCTGCAAAAAGCACCTAAACTACAGGCCGCTTGGATTAGACTCTACAATACCTCCATTAAACCCCAGACAATTCGCAAAGATGTATCTCAAAGTCTTTTAGACCTTCTAATTGACGGCGAAGATCGCCCATCTGATTTTAAAGGTCAGCTTGAGGAAGAACAGCGTAACGCCTTTAACTGGATTATTCGCCAAATAAAGGCAGACCACTCTGTGGGCATTTTTGAATTAGACACGCTGTTTGAGGCTCAATGCAAAGATGAGATAAAAACTCTCTGGCCCCTGCGCACACTTGCTAAAAAAGAATTAGCGCCTATTGTTAGTGAGTACGCAACTACTAACGTAAAGGAACTAATCGCAGAGTCTTTCTCCTTTTATTGGACAAAGAAGAAACTGCCCAGTAAAGTTCATGACTTGGTAGAAAAGACTCTTAGTTACGCAAAAACCCAGGTAGAAAAATCCTGATTGGAGAACTAAATGAAGTTAGCTAAGTTGATGAATTCCAGCGAAAAAATGCGCAAGATGAATGCGCGTTTCGTCAAAGTCGTGGCCTTCAAGAAGGGATACAATAGGCTAGGTCAGGCAACTGCTATCGCCAAAACCTATACCCCATTAGAATTTAATTCTGCTAAGACTGTAGTTCGCTCCCGAGATTTAAACCGCTACGTTTCTTCTATTGTCTTTCTTGACAAGAAACTGAACGTTAAGGTATCCTGCTCCTGCCCTGACTTTTTATTCCGATGGGAGTATCCTCTCTACGCAAACGGAGCAGCTGACATTGTTTACGGCAACGGTGATCCTGCTAACACAACCAACCCAGGTAACGTCCCTGGAATGTGCAAGCACCTAATCGCTTTGCGTGTTCTTATTAAGAATTCTGAGAATGTCTAAAGATGTCTTATCAGCATTCGGAATCTTTTGCTAAACTTAAATCCATTAAAGAGGGTATTGATAGTTCCCTAACAAGCTATCAATGGCTTGCAACTCTTGATTATTTTATTGAATCCGCAATTGACCCTATGGTTACCTCTTTACCACTGCTAGTAAACAACTACTACGCTAAGGTAATTGCTTGGCAATCACATAAGCCTTCAATAAAGTTTTCAAGAATAAACAAACATGATTTGCCCACTCTGCTTTTTAACTCTATTACTACCGAAGGTGCGGTGAGCAGAAGCTTTCAAAAAGAGATGCTACTTAACCGAGGCCTCCTGTTTGGGCTAATTAACATCTTTCAGCATACTGTAAATGGATATATGCAAGTGCATAATCCGGCTACTAGGATAACCAACAATGACCGAATGTTAAAACTGGCTATTGCTGAAAAGAATTTTGATACTACCTACTTGTATGCTTCGGCTAGAGAATCTCAATTCTGGGCTAACAAGGCTTACTCGTTCAAAAAGCTTATAGTTCAAAAGTACACTAGGCTGGCGCTAATGAACGCGAAGGGCGTTTACACGCAGGTTCATACGTATCTTAAACTAGACGATATCGTGCAAACGTATCTAATGTTTTTATCTAAGGCCATTGACCGGTGTGACTCTAGGCAAGGTGTGCTTACTACGTTTATACAAACTTGGTTTCACTCTGCTAAGGCGCATACTATGAAAGAAGCCCAAGATAAACATCAGCAATCATCTTTTGATGAACAGCATGAAACAACAGATTTGTCGGTAGGTCCTGATACCTCTTACGAGAATATTCAGCACATAGCCAGCACTGCTAAAAGAGTTGACCCATCAGGAATTTTGCGCGTGTCTCTTGGCATACCAGAATTTTTGAGTAGCAACCAGTTAAGTATCTTAGCCCACCACTGTAAAAAGGAAATTTAAAATGGATTTAGATGACGCAAAAAGTAATTCACGGGAAAATCAACCGCGTGAATCGGACCTTGTAAACATTTACAAATTCCCAGAGAAAAAATGGGTAACAATTCGTCTAACACCTGGCTTGCAAGTTAAGGCAAATTATTGGGTTAAGGTTACTACCAAGAGTGGTAAGAAGACAAAGTTCCCAACTAGCGTACCATCTTTTGATACAGCCTCACAAGAGCGGGATAGCACAAAATACGATCCATGGCGTGACCTGCAGGCTTACGAGGCAAAGCTGGTTGCCGATGGTAAGATGACTAAGGAAGAACAGAATATTCAGTATAGCCCTGCGTACTTTATGCAGGCTATTATTCGTTCCGAGCAAAAGAAAGCACCTGCTCGGCTCCCTAAGCCTACGGCAGACGAGCGCAAGACCGGTTTCAAAGAAAAAGATTCGGATTCATGGACACCCAAGATGGTTGTTTCTTTGGGTCGTGCTTTCATTGGTAAGGTCAAGGACTTGAAGGGGCTTAACACAGTAGAGTCGCCTAAAACAGGCGCAGTTAAGGCGTTCGCAGTTAACGACGTTAAATTTGGACGTGACTTGCGCGTCTACTTTGACCCTGACAAAGCCCCTGCTGAGCAATATCAAGTACAAATGGGCGATAAGCGTACTCCTCTCACAGAAGAAGAGCTGGCCTATCTGTCTTGGGATTTGTCTTTGCTGGAAGCTCCTACGGTTGAGGACTCAGAGATTAAACGTGATTTTGAAAGCTGGGCAACACGTAATAAGATTAAACTTCCTAAGAGCATTAAGGCTTCTAAGAGCCACGATGAAGAGGATGAAGAAGATGAAGAAGATGAAGAAGACGAGGACGATAAGCCTTCTAAGAAATCCTCTAAGGCTTCGACTAAATCTAAGTCTAAGGCGTCTAAGCACGTTGAGGATGACGAAGACGAAGACGAAGAAGATGCTGATGAGGATTTTGACGACGAAGAGGACGAGGACGAGAAGTCTTCTAAGTCAAGCAAGTCCGGTAAATCGGCTAAGAAGCCCGCAGCTAAGAAGTCATCTAAATTCAAAGTAGATGAGGACGAGGATGAAGATGATTTTGACGACGAAGATGAGGATGAAGATGAGGATGAAGATGAGGAGGACGAAAAGCCTTCTAAGTCTAAGAAACCCGCTGCGAAAAAGTCTTCCAAGAAAAAAGTAGATGAAGACGAAGACGATTTTGACGACGAGGAAGACGATGACGAATCTGATGATGAAGACGAAGATTCGGATGACGAGGATGAAGACGAAGAGGATGTAAAGCCTTCTAAGTCTAAGAAACCTGCAGCCAAGTCTACAAAATCTAAAAAGAAAGTAGACGAGGATGATTTTGACGACGAAGACGAGGACGAAGAAGCTGAACCTCCTAAGTCCAAAAAGCCAGCTGCTAAGAAGACTTCCTCTAAGTCTAAGAAAAAAGTAGATGATGAAGACGAAGACGACGATTTCTAAAATATGTTAGGTGGTGGTGTGAGGCTAATGGGGCTAGCAGGGGTTCGCCTCTCCTAGCCCCATTTTTATTTCTTTGTTAGGAAATTACATGGTTACAAGAAAATCTAAAGTTGCGGTAGAAAAAACTCCACGTGCTAAGAAGGTGCGTGAGCCTGCTGTAAAAGAAAAAGACACGCGCCCTAAGATTGACGTTTATTCTCTGTATTCAGACTCTCTAGACGTAATTGCTAAACGTCAGGGTTTTGAGTCGTCTGGCCTGGACGTTGCGCCACCTATGTCTACAGGTATGCTAGAAGTAGACATGGTTATGGGCGGCGGTATTCGCGCCTGTATGTTAACTGGCGCTGGCAACGAGCAATGTGCAAAAACTACTCTAGCTTTAACTGCTATGGGTGCGGCTATTAAAGCCAACATTCCCATTATCGGATTTATGGACTTCGAAGGCTCTACGAAGAATTCTAAGCCCTATGTTCACTCTATTCTCAAGGGCATGGGCATTAAGCTTTCTATGGACGAAGTCTTTGGTAAGGTCAACAAGGACGGGACTGTTACTCCGGGACGTGTACGTTATAGGGCTGAGACTATCCTAGAGCGTTTCTACGATTGGCTCTCTGAGATTCTGCGCGAATTGCCGGATAAGCGATACGTTGAGGGAAAATGGTGGCTAGTATTCGATGAGAAGAATAAAAGGCACAAGGCTAAAGTCAGCGAGTTTCTAGACGAACGCATGACCAAGAAGTACGGCAATGGCCTTTGGGTTGAAGCTCCTGACGATAAGATTCAGGGCATTATCTTTGTTGACTCTTATACTGCCATGCAGCCTGAGGCTAAAGACGAGGAAGAAATCAGCAATCAGCTTTCAGTTAAGGCTTCTGCTTTCTCTAAACAACTAGAGCGTGTTAAGGGCCGTATGGGTCAAAAGATGGTAACCGTTTACGGTTTAAACCATCTGCGAGCTAATCCTATGGCAATGTTTGGGCCTAAAGAGTCTGAAAAGGGCGGCAACGCGTTGCAACAATTTTCCGATGTGCGTTTACGTCAGACTAGCCGTTCTCTGTCTGCTGCGCCGTTTTCGCCTAAACCAGACAAGAAGCTTGGCTACGATGAGTCAGAACCTTCAACAGAATTTGAAGGCGGCAAAGACCGTTATCGGTACGTTCACGTTAAGGCCATTAAGAACAAACTGTGGACCCCTCAACGCGAATGCTTTATTCGTATTTGGGTAGAAGACGGTTCAGGTACAGCGCGTGGTCTTGACCCTGTGTTTGATACTATCTGCTTTTTAAAAGACACAGGGCAACTCTCCGGCACACGCAAAAACTTTAAGCTTAATCTGGCTGGTTTAGGCGCATCTAAAGCCCCTGTGTCTTGGCAGCAACTTAAGCGGTGGATTTTAGGCAACAGAGAGATTATGGTTAAGGCTTCTACACATTGCGGTTACAAACCAATGGACCTTCGTGCATTTTGTTTTAAGCAAGTTCAGAGCGGCGTTGCAGAAGATTTGTATGTAAAAGTCCTGTCTGCCAAGTCTGCTGACAAGAGCGGGAGTGACGAAGATGACAACGGTGACGACTGAAAGGCCCGAAGGTCTACCTCTAGTAGAACTAGATAAAGAAGACGCTCTTATGGCGGCTTTAACTAACTTGGCATATTCCTCAAAAGAGGATTTAGCTAAGAAAGTTAAGCCGCCTAAGATTAAGAAGCCCAAAGGTTCTAGGTCTTCTAAATTTTGGTTTACTATGTCAACTGTGGAAATTGAGGTTGAGGAGCAAAAACAAAAGATGCTTCCTCAAGCCTTGGAACACATAGACGCTAACGTAGCTGCTAGGCTTAAAAAGTATAAGACGGAACTAAGCCCCGAGTTAAAGAGTAACATTGAAACCGTTAGGGAATTTTTCCTAACGGAGTTAGCACCTTTAACTATTGCTACTAACGGCGGAGTGACACAGGCAAAAGAGGTTGTGCAGCGACTCCTAGACACTGAAGTTGACCCTAGTCTCTTAGACAAGTTTAATAACATGGCAAATAGAGCAGCCGTAATGCGGTTAGCTCTTTTTGTTGTTGAGTATTTCAAACTTCCTAAAGAGCATTTGTCTTATATGTTTCCTACTCCAACAGGTCAAGACCCTGACTTAAAACAGATACTTGCTTTGCTGAAGAATCTTCCTAAAGAATCTAATAAAGACTCCTTGAAAAATTCTAGCAGGCTTATTGAAAAAACTGTGGAGAATGTAATTGAAAAATTTGGCGCAAGATAGAGAACTAAAACAGCTACAAGCTTTGTTTGGCAACTTAATGAAGGGTCCTAGTACAAATGACTCTTCTGTTATTGTGCCTACCCAACCTACCTTGGAGATTGACGACGACAACTTTGACATTGTTAAAATCATGTCTGAGTCTACCGACCCAGATACTGGGCTGATGCGCGACTTGAAGATTGACGACAGAGACCTTGAGCAGGCCTCCTCATATTACGATTATAGTCTACGTTTAATTATTAACGAGAATAAGCCGCCGTGGATGATTCAAATGTGGACCGGGCTAATGCTCTTTGGCGAGGTATGTCCTGTATGCTCGGACAAACGCTGGCTTAATCTGGACTGGGTAATTGAAAACGTAGACAAGTCTATGCCCTCTAAAGAGATTAAGCAAGGCCTAAAGATTTTACGACACGGTGTATGTCCCAAATGCAAGCGTACCAAAGGTGAGCTAATAAAAAACCACGGTCTAAACAACTATGTTGAGCTTGTAAATGTTCTAGGCCAGCGCTCTGGTAAATCATCTTCGGCTGCTGGCGGCTACGCTACTTATTCTTTGCATAGGTGGCTAAAGTTTCCACGGCTTGCTGACATGACAAATTCAATGCAGGCTTCAACAGAGTTGACTGGTACCTTTGTTGCACTGACCGCAAGTCGTGCAACAACTCTGTGGACGCCTTTTATGAACGTTATTTCAGATTCAGAATGGTTTAAACAGTACGACGCAATGCTTGCACACTATGAGAAAAAATATGGTGTAGAGCTTGTTCGCAAGCGTAGTGAGTATTTTAAATACTTCCACAAGGGACTGAAATTTTACTTCTCAGGGCCCCGAGGTGAAACACTCCGTGGTGATACTCGTGTTCTAGCTCTAATTGACGAATTAGGTTTGTTTCCTCTTCCAGACCCAGAAGCAGAAGAAGCCACAGATAAACGTGCTAACGCAGACGAAGCCCACAAGTCTCTAGTCTCCAGTTTAACTACTGCGCAAGCCGCGCAGTCTGTTCTTTTACAGCAGGGCGTTAACTGTCCGTCAGCACTTTTTATGGGTGTGTCTTCTCCAATGTCTGTTCGAGACAAGGTTATGCGTCGCTTGGCAGACTCACGAACAGAAGAAGGAAAGAAGTATATTTTAGGCGTAAACCTTCCTACCTGGAAAGTGAACCCTTCTCTAGAAAGAACCTCTCCCATTATTGCTCTAGCCTATGCAACTAACTGGGAAAAAGCAGAGCGTGACTTTGGTGCTAATCCTCCAATCATTCATAATACGTTCCTGAAGCATACGCAAGTTACTCCGGATTTGTTCACACAGAAAAATACGCACGAGCTTACCTATCATTACGACCAGCCAGGTTATTTATACGGGAAACTAACCCAAAGCTATCGCCCTAAGTACCCTTCTATAGTTTGTCTTGATGCAGGTTCAACAAACAATTCCTTTACTTTAGTTGGTGCACACTTTGACTTCGATAAGCAAAAGACGGTTGTTACTACCGTCATTGAGATAATGACGCATGACGGACGTCGAATAGATTTTAACCTAGTCTACCTGAATATAATCTTGCCTGTGCTAAAACAGATTAACGGCGTTGCATTGTTTGCAGACCAGTGGCAGTCTTTGGACATTTTGTCTAGAGCCAAGGAGGATATGGGACTTGCACCTCGACAAAGTAAACCTAGGTGTATGACGGCACAGTATTCGCCTAAGCGTAGGGACTTCGATTCTCTTGTAGCTGCTTTTGAGAATAAATCAATAGTGCTGCCATTTTTAGCGCAAGTAGATTACGACGACGTTGTTACAAATCAGATTTCCTACAAGACGCTAAATAACAAACCTGTTAAACATCTGCTTTTGCAAATGCTAACTGTCACAGACGGTGGTGTGGGCAAATGTCCAACTAAGGGCGATGGTTACACAGACGACATATTTAGAGCCCTAGTCTTGACAACTCTAATTCATAAAGAGAAGGTTATGGCTCGTCTTAAGGAAGCTCGCGCGTGGATAGACGCTGACTCAGGTACAGGTTCATCTATGCCTATGCCTGTATTTATACCTAGAAGTTGGTAGATCGGTATGACAATTGGGCACTCAAAGTTCAATTTTATTACATGCGCAAAACTAAAAAACCACCAAAGCCCAATGAAGTTTACGAGCTTCCTACTAAGATAGTCGTCAGAGATCAGGTAGTAATTCTAGGCATGGACCCTGGCTCTAGGAATTTTGGTATTGCTCTTGTAGGCACCAGTAACGGTAAAATTAAAGTCTATGCCAATGCTGTTTTAATGCGGCCAGTTAATGACTTGGTATCCTTTGGGATGTCCTCAGATGCTTTCATGAAAGAGATTAAAGCTTGGATAGACTTGGGCAACCCCAAGGGCGTTGTAGCAGAAAGATTTCAAACGCGAGGTAATGGTGGCCCGCTTATTGAACAAGTTTCTGCAATGCTTGGTCTTATTAGAGGTCGTTATCCGAAATTGCCCATGAAGTTGACCATTGCCTCTGCTTGGAAAAATAAATTTAACCGTAGGTTCAATATGGACCTTAAAGAAATTTATCCTACTACAAGAGTTCAACCTCACCAACTAGACGCCACACTAATTGGCATTTTTGGTTTAGAGGCTGGTCTAGGCAAAGAGTTGTCGTTTACGATTGAGGACGTTATTAAACAATGCGAAGCAACGTCTTTAGTTAAACTTAAAAATTTAAAAATTCAGAAATAAGGAACCTGTTATGTCTAAAATACCTGCAGCCTGGCTTGAAGCTAAAGTTTCTTTTGGTGACCAAAAAGAAGATACAACAACCTTGACAGCCAATTGGTGGGACGAATTGTCTGATACGTCTAAAGAAGAGTACGTTCAAGAACATCCAAATTCTAAATATGCTGAGATGCATAAAAAAGCCAAAGAAGGCAAAGAGTCTACGCCTGTAGAGCACAAAGAAAACAAAGAGCAGAAGCCTGCTCAGACAGAAGAGCATAGCAATGGCCCTGTCGCTGTTTTGCCTCACCCAGGTCATGAAGCAGTTGCGGTTATGCACAAGGCAGCCGCGTCACCTGAAATGAAACCTAACTCTCCGCTGCGTAAAAAGATTGGCGGATTCTTGGTTACTAAAGCCAAAAATGTTGTCAGTCATCTTAAGCATGAAGGTAAAGAATTCAAAGTTGCGGGCAGTGCCTGCATTAAACTAGCTAAACGTAAACCTTTAGATGAGCATGATAAACATGCCTTAGCCGCAGTAGCCGCTGACTTAGCTGCGGTTGCGATTGCAATCGCAACCGGTGGACATTTGGCACACCTGTTGGAAGAGGGTGCAGCTATTCTAATGGGTCATGCGGTGCAACACTTAGCTCTTGAATCAATAACCAAGGCAGCAGTTAAAGGTGCAATTCATCACGCAACGGTTTTATCTTCGGAAAGCGTAATTGCCGTTGACATGAATTTTGATGCTACCCTGGAGGAGGCTGTAAAGATTCTTGCGCAGCAACTTGAGACAGCGGACCTTAGTAGTCTAATTCCTGAAAATGAGGATGATAAGACTAGTGAGAATAAAGTTACTGCTCGGGTTAACATGAGCGCAGAGGTTGCAGGCGCAGGACTTTGCCCTGAGTGTCGCACACCAATGAAAGTTACAAGCACTGCATCGGGAAAGATGTGGACTTGCGCTACCGATCGTATTGCTATCCCAATGCCAAATGGCCACAACTAAAAAACAAAATCCACTTCCAACTAAAAAGCCAAAGCCTAAGCAGACTCTAACAAAGCGAGCAACGCCAAAGGTTAAGACTTTAGACGTATCTGGAACAGACAAAACAGCCAAATTAGCCAAAGCAGTTAAAACTCCTAAGGTACCTAAACCTAAAAGAGGAAGAAACGAAGTTGCTGTACTGAAAAATAAAGTAGCAACTTCGATAGCTCAGGGTAAAAAGGCGCGCATATCAAAGTTAAACACAAAGGGAATGGTTTCTATTCTGGGCGATTCCTCAGAAGAAATCATGCAGCTTTTAGAGGTTAACAAGAACGAATCTGCAACTTCGCTAATTCAAAAACGTCTACTACAGTCGCTGGTAGACGTTTTGCCATATGCAGAGCACAATGTTCGAGAGTCTAAAGGTCAAAGGTCTGTCTATCAATTAAACTCGCTAATCACTTCTCTACGCGAAGTTTTAATCGATATTCAATCTACGCGAGACAAAGGCGCTCTTGGTGAGGCACTAGTTGAAAAGATTATCCGCCCTATGTTCCTGGATTTAGGCATGTTGCTTATTCAAGAAAACGCCAAGACGGATAACATTCTTAAAGACTTAATGACACCGGAAAATTATAGAGAAGCAAAGAAAACAAAAGCCGAAAGCCTTGAGAGAATTGCTACGGCAATTCAACTGGCCTACACTGAGGCTAAAGCACAGGTAATCGCATTTATATCTACATGATAGCTGATAACATAAAAACTCGCATAGCTCAGTATTACAAAAAGAAAAAGCGCGTAATTTTTCCTGAATTAGGACTTTTGCGCAGAGGCCGTTTACGAGCCGATCTTCTTGTTCTAGCTATGACAGGGCACATTGTTATCGTGGAAGTAAAATCATCAGTTTCAGACTATAAGGCAGACGCTCGCAAAAAGGGCTCCTACTTAGAGTATTGCAACCAGTTTTACTATGCAATGCCGGAACCAGTTTATCTAAAGGTTGTGGAGACAATAACCGAAGGTATTGGTGTTTTTATAATGAGTGAAGACGGTACCAAACTTCGTAAAGTTACGCCTGCAAAGAATAGGGAACTAAAAAATGAAGTCAAGCTCAGCCTCGCAATACGAGCAGCATTCAGAAACGCCCCAGACACGACAAGAAAAAACAAACGAATCTGAACTAAAAAAGACTAAACAAGCCAGGAAGACAAAGTTGCGTAATATTAGGGCAAAAGAAGAACTAGACATGCTCTCTCCTAATAATAGCGTCGAGCCCCATTATCCACCAGGAGATTCTCAATGTTTACCAAGGATCACGTCACTTCAGTGACTGCTAGCGGCATCCGCACTAAGAAAAACACGCTGTTAGCAGACACAATAGGCACCTCAGGAGTCTCTGCCTCCGCGTTTACTGGCGGGCAGTATAACTACTTTATGTCTGGGTTGTTGCCTGCAACACCCGATCTTCCAGACTCGACGGCGCTTGCGTATTTTTATCGTGATATCTACTTGCACGACAACGTTGGTGGCTCTTGCGTAGACATTCAATCTACCTTCCCGTTTTCGGATTGGGAACTGCGCGGCTTGGAAGACAAAGACTTAGAAATCTTTAATAACGCCCTAACCCGCCTCAATATGTTGGAGATGCTACCGCGCATTTCTATGGCTTACATGGTTGACGGTTTCTACACAGGTTCTCTTATTGTTGATCCTAAAGTTAAAAACTTTATGGACATCCTTACGCACGACGCCTTGCAGTGCAATCTAACCGCCTCACCATTTAACAACATTGACCCTAAAATTCAGGTAACAGTTTCTGGTGAGACCATGCAGTTTATTAACAACCCTAGTGACTACGCTAGGCAATACCTGCAGACAATGCCTCCCTCTTTTGTGTCTTTGTTAAAAGAAGGCTCGTTTGTTCTTGACCCAGTAACTACTCTGTTCTTGGCACGTCGAGGTTTAACTGATCGCCCGTACCAGTCTTACTTACACCGCCTTCTCCCTATGTACTTGTTGGAAAAAACAATGTACCGAGGCACTCTGGTTGAAGCACAGCGTCGTCAACGAGCAATGACGCACTTAACGGCAGGTGACGACATCTGGACACCTTCAGCACAAGAGCTACAACTTTTGGCTGAGCGGTTTCAACAGGCAGAGCGTGACCCCTTAGGAGGTTGGATTACTACTCGTAATTCAGTTACCGCTACAGACGTGCGCCCTGGCGGTGAGTTCTGGAAATGGACAGACATGAGCGATGTCCTAACTCCTTATAAGCTACGTGCGCTAGGCATATCGGAAGCCTTGTTGTCTGGTGACGCAAGCTACGCAGCCTCTGACAGTGCGTTTGCAGTCTTCCTTGAAACCACTCAAGGTTATCGTTCGCATTTGACCCACTCTATCTTTTACAAAAAACTCTTCCCGCTGCTAGGTATTGCAAATGAGTTATACAAAGATAAGACTAAAAAGTCTAAAACAAACTCAATTGTAGACTTTATCTACAACACAGTAAATCACAATAACCTCAAGCAACCTGTTTTGCATTGGCATAAAGACTTGTCCGGTAAAACCGAAGACAACCTTATGGACATGCTGGAAAAAGTTTCTGAAAAAGGTGTGCCTATTCCTCTGAAGATGTGGCTGGCGGCTGGCGGCATTGACAAAGATACCTTAATTAGAGACGCCCGTGAAGATAAGGAACTGAGGAAAGAACTAGGCGTAGCCGAAAATTCTCCGCAGGACGTCGAGGATGAAGGTCACGATCAGACGCAGGAAGATAGCGACGATATAAATAACGAAAAGGTTACGTCGGCATCCGCTAATTCTTCTTGGGCAGCGGGTGGCTTTAGGAAAAAGTCTATACTAGACCGTACCTTTGACGGTGAATTCTACAACATAGGTAAAACCGGTAAAAAAGAGCATGTGCTTAATAGCAATGCCAAGATAAAAGATCAAAATTGGCAGATAGCTAAACTTGCTGCTAAGTTTAAAAATCCTGAGGTGCGCGAACGTGCTCGTCGTTTAAACTTGAAAACTCTTGGAATTGACAGACTTGCGCTTTAATTTAATGGCAATACTAAAAAGGACATAAAAAGAAATGCTTAAACCTATTTACCTAGCTGCTAGTGCTAGACTTAAGGCTAGTGCCGTTTCTACTTCTTTGGCAGGTTGCCTGCAAAGAATTGCCAAGACAGTTGACCCAGTTCACGCTAAAGACAAAACTGCACCGGCGCTTGGCCCTAACATTTGCCATGGTGCTGTTGCGCTGGCAATTAAAAAACGAGGAAACCCAGAGGACCTTATCTGGTTTTATGGTGTGCGCTTTAAAGATCAGCCTCAAGTAGAACACTCCGTTTTGACTAACGAAGACCATGAGGTTATCGCAGACACATTTAAAAAGAACGGAAAGTTTCTGGGTACTAAAGGCTACTTTCGTAATGTGCCTGGTGCTGACGTAACAGATACTTTTTTAGCCGTTGTTCCTGTGTCAGAGCTTTACGACGACTACATGAGCTACGAGATTAACTCTGCAGTTAGCGACAAGGTAGAGAAAAAAGACAAACAGCGCAATAAAGAAAATATAGATAGGCAACTTGAAACCAACAAAGAGCGACAGGACACTCTGCGTGATAGTAAAAAGACAATGGACCCAGCACAAAAATTGCAAGTTGACGAGCAGGTTAACGGGTTACAACACCAAGCAATAGAACTAAAGAAACGTAAAAGCGAGGCAAGTATGTATTCCTATCTTCTTAATGCGCGCATTAAGCCCGAATCAGATTATCAGTTCTTTACCTACAAGGCTGCCAAGCCTGTAGTCGTTAATTTTCGCGGCAATCCAATTGTGATTGACAAGGGTACAAAATTTGGTGTTCGCAAGTCTAGTAACGGTAAACACATTAGACTAATTCGCCCAAATGAACCCACTCGTGTTATTACAATTGATTTGAAGACTGCCGAAGACCTTGCAAAAGGTGTATAAAATGATACTAGGAATATACTACGACAAACTTACATCGTCTATTGCTGCTCAGATTGTACGCGACCTATTGGCTGTATCTAGGGAATACGAATTCTCTGTTTTGGATACAGGCGGCAAGTTTGAAAAGTCTTTGCTACAAGAGTTAGGTATTCCTTTTGCGGAGACAGGTAAACCTGAACTAGCAGTTGTCTATAAAGAGGGCGAGGCATGGCCTGCTTACCCTGAAGACACGACCCTTGTTAAACGGGACCTGATGATCTCAAAAAAGAAACAGACGCTTTCAACTGAGAATAAAATAGGCTACTTTTTAAAACCACAAGGACGCGTTGGTCCTAATTTAACAGAGCGTTACCTTAACAGAGCCTATCCTAAAGGTAAAGGTTTTATTGATCCTGCTCTGTACTGGATGTACTGAATTTTCCTTTCATTATCCTGGAGAGGTTAGCCGCCCTTCAAGGTTCAAGCCTCGGCTATTCTAATCTCCAGGTACTCTTCTAGGTACCACTATGGATTCATTCTTTGACATAGCCGGCAAGGTCGGCGCGTTACAGACTTCATTAGGGCAGGCCATAGGGTCTGCCCAGTCTAGCGTTTTAGGTGAGACAAAAGCCTACATAAACAGCACCATTAAAGGTCTCCTTAATGGCAATGGGCTGCTTAACCCTAATACTACTCCAGGTGTAGGCTTAGGCGACTCATTTGCGGGTATGAACGCCCGCGGTGACGCGGTACAGAACATAAATTGGTGGTGTGTTTTACCTACAGTGGGTGATGTTGGCTTTTCAGGTGGAAACCCAGTAGACCTACCTTGGTATTATGTTCAAACGTCTAACCTCCCGGCAATGGAGGTTACTATGAACCCAATAACTAGGAACGGTAAGCAGATTTATTTTCCTAATTATTACTCGGTACCTGATTTAAATTTAGTCCTTTTTATGGACGATAAAAACGCGGCTTTAAAATGGTACCAAGCTTGGCGTAATATGGTAGTTAGTCAGGGTAGTTCCTACAATCCTAACTCTCAGGGTAAGTGGGGTAGGCCAGGTGATTATAAAAAGAACATAAATTTTGTTCTTTATTCGTACTCTAACGGTATGAAGAACAATCTCATAAACATTAAATATATAAACTGCACCCCAGGCCAGCAAACTTCCTTTAGTGAATTGAGTTCTAACAACCCAGAAGTCATGACACTAACAGTAGGTTTGAAAGTTGAAGATATCGAAATTACAGTAGTTAACGCACCAGAATTAACAAACGCACTAACAAGTTCAGGTGACGTTGGCGTTATAGGCAAAATAACTTCAGGCATACAGAGTGCGGCAACCAACGTGTTAAACCAGATCCCTTTCCAGTTCTAAACTAATCAACTACCATGCCCAGTATAGTAAACCAAACCGAAACCAAACCGTTTCCTGCAGAAATGCGCGACATAATAGATCAAAAGTTGCGTGAGACTGTAGGTGACAGGCCAAAAATAGAGTCTGTACGTCCCGAAAGGCAACAACGTCCTTTGCCAATCGTGCAAACTGACCCGGCGTCTATTGTGCCCCCTAAGGCTACAAAAACAGAGGCACCAGAAAATACGGTGCCAAATAATGCTCCTCTACCTACGCCAGTTTCAACTGTTGACGGCATCTCTTTGGATTTACCTTCAAAATTTGCCTATTACGACTTTAAAGACTTATACATTAAACCTTTTACTGTCAAACATTTGTCCAAACTGGCAAGGTCTCAGCAGGAAGCATCTTTGCAGATGTTGGTGGAAGTAGTTAGCACCGTTTTGTCTACGCCTAATGGCGATACAGACATTGGCTTTAAACTCTCTACTGCGGATTTTACGGCTGTTTTGTATTGGTTGCGAATGAACTCGTTTGCTAAGCCGCAAATGCGCTATCGTTGGATATGCCAGCATGACGAGCACATTGACCAAGTCAAACTGGGAGCACTGTCTCCTAAGAGCTTGGAGAACATTCTGGTATACAAAGAGTCTGATATTAAGGTTATTCATTTAGACCATAAGCCAGACGAAGAGAAGTACACTTTGTATTTTGATAATCGTCCTCCGGTGAGACTAGTGCCTGAGAATATGTTAAACACGATTCAATTTTTGGACGACCCTGAACAGCGTTGGGACAGTGCAGATTTCCAATTTAGTGCAAAACTGGCTGCACACCTGGATTTGCCTTTAACGTTAAACGAAAAGATTCTCTTTGTTGAGAACGAGCTAGCTATGGACCATGTGCCGCTAATTAAAGAGTTTTCAGCTCTTATTGACGGTTATGGAATTAAAGAAACAGTAACATCAAAATGTAAGGAGTGTGGCGTGTCACAGCAGGTTCCCCTGACTGTTGACACGTCCTGTTTTCTTTCCCCTGAGTTCTGAGGCTGAGATTGTAGACCGACAAACCCGAATAGCTCAAGAATTTCATATTTGGGACGAAAACATGCTTAGTTCAACTTTCTTTTATATGTCTAATAAAGTTGTCTCTATCTGGGAAGATAAAGTTAAGGCACATAAGGAAGGTCAAATTTACATAGGCGGTTAAACCCGATAAAAATGGCATACGATCCAAGAGACCAAGCTAAAAAAGCTAGACAGGCTTACAACGATGTAAGCAGTGTTCCTTTATTAAACCTTCAGGACATTGTTAAAAATTCTAGGCAACTCTTGGGTGCCAAGGCACTTGCTAACTCTAAAAAAGGCCTAAAGCTTTCAAAACAAGCAGAAAAGCTTGCCAAAGAGCAGGCAGTTTTAGACGCCAAACGTCTAGCCGTTGAAGAGACTAATCTTAAAAAGCATCAGCAAGAAATTGCAGAACAACAAAAAGCCATTGAGGACGATAAAAAAGCGGCTGCTGAAAAGATTAGAATTGAAAAGGTTAAAAACAAACTCTTGACAGCCAAGAAGCTTAAGGCTCTGCGTGATGCCAAGAAGGTAAAAACGGACGAAAAAGATGTTAAAGCTTTAGACCTGATAAACAAAACAGAAGGTAAAGAGCAAACGCAACATCCCTTAATGGTCAAGGCAAGAGACGCTCTTTTTTCTGCTGAAAAGAAAATTGAAAAGGCTGAGCTGCTTAACCTAATTTCACCTAAGGTACTGCGAGACATCCAAGCTGATTACCAGGTTGCTGAATCCGGCATTAACCTTTTCGACGTTAAGCTAAAGCTACAACAACAGGAATACAAAAAGCGATTAGAAGCAATTAGTCACTGGCTAAAACAAAAAGCTAAGGTTGTTGTATCAAACAAATTTGGAAAAAGCAAGGAAGAAAGTTTTGGCTCTAGGGCATACAAGTTTTTAGGTGGTAAGGCTAGCACCGCAAATGAATGGTGGAAAGACGCCAAATCAAAAGTGTCTAGCGGTATCACCAGCGGAGTTACTGCTCTTAAATCAGGCTATGAGAATTCTCCTAGGGCAGTTGCGGCTGTTGCCAAGGCAGAACAAGTAGCAAGGTTCTTTGGTAATATGGGTCAAGATACTTTTAGATGGCTTACTAAAAAGGTAAGTAGCATCTCCGGTATGCTAATGAACTATATCCGTAAACCTTTTGCGGCTGTAGGTAATGCTGGATTTGGGGAGCTCTTCGGTATAGCTGCCCTTATACCAACTCTAATTGGGCCTATCTTAAGTGGCCTTAACGACTTCTTAGACAAGACTTTTGGGGAAAAATGGTTTAGTACCTTAATGAAGACTATGTGGGAAAAGTCCTGGTCTTTTATTAAAGATACTGTTGCTGGCTGGTTAGGTCTAAACACTGAAGATCAAAGAAAGGCTAAAGAAGAGCAGTCCAATGTAGATACTGCAACGGCAGATTTACGTGGTGCTAAGGCTTCCTTCTCACGTCCTTACGAGGATATTAAAGTTGCAGCAGATAAAAGAGATGCGTCTATTGATGTAATACAGAAACGAGTAGACGCTAATCCAAGTGCAGCTTTAGCAGCGGGTATCGATTCAGTTCCCGCAAAGAGCAAACTTGGTTCTAGGTCACCGCAATCAGAAAAATTAGACATCTTAACTTCTAGGTATGACAGCGGAAATCCTCTAAATTGGTTTACGGCTAATAGTACCCTAGACGACCAGGTACAAGACCTCTTAAAGACGGCGCCTCCAGGAAGTATTGACCCTAGGTCAGCAGACAGGTTTAATGCTTTAGGTAGAGCTATTAAGGTCAGCCCCTACTATGTTGCTGGTGCAGTTTCTTGGACTTCGCCTAAATTTGCTGGTAGCACAGGACGCGGCGCGATAAGCGCACCTAACCCTGCTCCATACAATGCTACAGGCTCGGTAATGACTGAAAAGTCAAAAGAAACGCCTAGTGCAGGCCCTGGCCCCGCCTCTGTGGGTAGGCCAGGCAACGGCTCTGTGGGTACAGGCGCAAGCAACCGGCTTGTTCCCAATAGAGCAACGCCTGATCAATTGATAATACTTAACGCTGGTGTCTTATCAAACTAAAATGAACATCCTATCGTTTGTTGACCAAAAACGCAAAGGGCTGGCAGCTACTGCGGGGGATGCGGTATTAGAAGCATCTAACGTAGCCCTTCACGGAATGGCCTACTCAATAGCAGACGCAATTGAACACGGCAATACAATTAAGTCGCGCAGAGTCCTTAAAACTTCTTTGGACAAACTAAACACGGTTGTTACCAAGGTTCTTTACGATAAAAAACTATCTTCTAATAAGTTAGACACAGAAGAAGACGATCTGTTTAGTACCGTAGGAAATGCTCTTAAAGAAGGCGTAGTGGGTTTAGTGTCTTCTGTTGGCAAAGGTCTGATTAAGATGGTAGGTTACGCAATTGAGTATGCAGTCATACCAGCCTTTACCTTTTTCACTTCTGCCGCAGCCGCCGTAGTAGGTTTGCTTGTTAACAACCCTATGTCAGCGTTAGCTATTGGAACGGTATTAGCTACAGGAACAGCAGGCTATAAACTCTACAAGTACCTGACTAATAAAGAAGAGAGTGCCTCTCTGCCAGCAAATCCTGTAAACAAGGTTACTGCCGAAATTCGTACCAAGGGAGTTGCTGACCAAGGCGAAATTAAGTCTACGCTTAAGGACAAAGACGTTGCAAGGATTAAAAATTGGGAAACTAAACTAGGTCTCGCTAGTAAAGAAAAGGCACATAATCTGCAACCAGGTATACTTGCTGCGGTTATGGCGCAAGAGTCAAATGGTAACCCCAATGCTGAATCTAAGGCTGGCGCAAAGGGGCTATTTCAGTTGATGCCTGTTGCCGTAAAAGAACTTAAGAACAAAGGTTTAACTGTCGACCCTCTTAACCCAGAACAGGCGGCTGAGGGGGCCGCAGTTTTATTAAGTGATTTGGTGGCCTTTTATCAAGGTGATTACGACAAAGCTTTGGTTGCGTACAACGCTGGAAAGACTGCGCTTAATCAAGCCCTAAAAGGCAAAAGAACTCTGGCAACAGAATCTTTAGAATACGCAGGAAGAGTTAAAGGTCAATTTAGTGCCATAAACAACCAACCTTTGTCTACGGCATTAGAAACAGGGCCTATGTATCCTTTTGGTCAGTATCCGCCTGCACAAGAGCAAATAGCTACTGCGCAAACACCGCTGCCGGGCAACCTTTCACCTAGTCTTATAATGCCTGCGGGAGGTACGTTCTCATCTCCTTTTGGGGAGCGGTTCTTGCTAGGTAAACTTGCACCGCATGACGGTATAGACATTGCTAACGCAGAAGGTTCCCCGATTTATGCTGCGGCGGCTGGTAAGGTCGTAACCTCAGGGCCTGTTAACGGATATGGTTCGCTAGTTGCCATTGACCACGGCAACATTACGACAAGGTATGGTCATACGCGCAAACAGTTTGTCAACGTAGGTGACTACGTTCCTCAAGGTAAGGTAATTGCTGAGATGGGAAATTTAGGTAAGTCTACTGGCCCTCATTTGCATTTTGAAGTACGTGATAAAAGTGGCGTAGCAATTGACCCTGCTAGTTATTTACCTGACCTTCCGTCTTCTAAAGGTCAGCCTTTAAAATATTCAATGCCTGACCTCAGTTCGATTGTTATAAATCGTAATGGTCAACCGTTAATCCTAAATTAGGAAATACAATGTCGCAACTTATAGACAGTTTATCTTCTCTACCTACTGTACCAAGTAGTTTTTCAGGTAGTGCGCCGAGATCTGCACAAACCGACCCAACCTTGCAGAATACCAGCTACCAGGTACTTTTGGTTCAACATAACAAGAAACAACCCCTAATTGTTTTAGGTAGTGTCCCAGAAGAGTTTCAATTATCGCAGGACGTAGGCTGGAAAGCTCCTTGGGGCGCTGGTATTGCTGGCAGCGGCTTAGTCGGTGACCTACTTGCCGCAACAGGTAATCGGTTGGTAACGCAAGTTATGACAATGCAAGTATGGCAAGGTGAGAATGATTCGCTAAGCTTTACGGTTGTTTTTGAATTTAACACCTGGAAAGATCCGGTTGCCGATATTGTTGATCCAATTAAGGCTCTAATGCAGATGTCTATGCCAGGACTTGGCGCGGGCGGGTTCTTGACTTCGCCTGGCCCTGTGTTAACTGCCGCCGGTGTTAAGAACCTAACGCAGACAGTAGGTGGAAAGATTATTGGTGCCGGTCAGGCAATCAGCGCAGCAGGGGCCAATGCCATAAAAAATGGCTCTATTGAATCTGTCTCTAACGTAGTACAGACAGCCGTAAATTCTGTTGCAGGCATAATTAGCAAAGATGATGTTGAAAAGAATCTTGAAAATAGGATTTCTATTAACATAGGAACCTGGTTTCAACTAGACAACATTATCATTAAGCAAGTTAATCACACGTACAAACCACAGGTAGTGGACGCACTTACCGGTACTTTTCAGAGTGCCACAGTCTCTGTAACCTTTGCACCTATGTTTGCTTTGACTACTGCTGATATTCCTAACTTGATAAAGGTTAGGAATTTGCCTAGCTCGCTACCGTCTGTTTCGGCAGGTTTAGGTTCTGGTCTTTCAGCCTTAGACGTGCCTTCTTCTGTTCTCAACAACTCGGGTATCTTGAACATTGTACCTCAGGTTTCTAGCATTGCGCAGAATGCGGCTAACAAAGCGGCCAGTATTGTTTCTAACTTTATTCCTTGATGTTTAGGAAACTAAAATGCTTACCTACTCTGAAGCCACGCCTACTACTACGCTTTTAAAAAATCTAACGGACTTAGACATACTTAAAAGCTCTTATGCCAACATTAAGTACTCTGCTAAAAAAGAGACAACAATAATTGTGGACTCTAAGTACGAAGCTAATCTACCAGGTTTAGCCTACGACTATTACGGTAACCAAGAGCTATGGCGAGTCATTCTGGCATTTAATGGTTTAGAAGACGCCCTAAGCGACATTGTTGCGGGAACGCAATTGGACTTGCCTAGCCTAGCCTCTGTTGAGGCGTTCTTTACTAGCTCTAGTAACGTCTTAAATCCTGTGGTGTCTTTATGAGCTTTAAAGTTAATGACCAACTGGATGGCCTTATAAAAATCAATGGTCAAGAGCTAGTTTTAACTAATGGTAATTTTCTAAAGACACTTCATATCCGGGCGGCGGCTTTAGATGCGTTACCTACTATGCACTTTGAATTTGTAGATTTATTAAAGCTTGTGCCTTCAATGAATCTAAACGACGGGTCTACGGTAGAAGTTACTTTATCCAGTAACATCCAAATTGTGCGCAACTTTAGAGTTTTCTCTTGGCTACGCACTCCTGTGGGTGACGGGTTTGCGTACTCCATAGACTGCTATTGGGATGCCCCACAATACCTAATGGGTACTTCCTGCGCTGGTATACTGGGTAGTAGCAGTAGCGTCTTAAACACAATTGCGACTACGTGTGGATTGGGAATATCAACTTTTAATCAAGTGACCGCAGACCAGATGATTTGGTTGCCCAACAATAGAACCTATGCAATATTCGCCAAGGATGTTGCTCGTCACGGTTTTAGAAGTGCTACCTCTCATATGGTATTGGCTGTAGACTCCCATGGTACTATGAGGTACTGGGACATAAACTCTAATCCTGCACCTGCTGTTACGGTAGGTTTTGTGCCCCCATCAAATGGTGGTGCATACCAACGCATTAGCGACTTTACTGCAACGATAAATTCCGGCACTAATAACATGGTTGGTGGATACCAGCATGTACGTCATGCGCAATCGGTTACGGGTAGCACAGTCGTTAATCAACTAACCTTGTCCTCAGACTCAAAAGTTCCCACTATTAACTTTGACGTGCGAACGGAATTGGCTAGGTCTTTTGTTACTCACAGTCCATTAGATTACGGGAACGTGCATCCTAACTATGAGCAAGCATGGGTGCAGAATATTAGGTACAACCTTTTAAATTCTATGGAAGGCCAATTCTTGTTTAACACGATGACCAACTGGGAACCGTTAGACAACTTTAACTATGCTGCACCTTCTGACCTAAATAATAATCAACATGATGGTGAGTACACGGTGACTACAAAGATTGTCTTTATAGCAGGAAAAGATTATTCTGAAAAAATTATTGCAGTTCGCAATGGATTAAATAGCTGAGGTCGCAATGTTTGATGCTCTAAATGAAGCCTTTGGTCTCTCTGGAGGCAACGGAAAAACTCGCAAATACCTAGGTAAGGTAACTAATAATGTTGACCCCCTAGGCCTTGACAGAATTCAAGCTAACGTACCGGATCTTTATGACCCTACCTTAGGCCCTGTGCCTTGGATTGGACCAAAAAAGGACGCTTTATTTGGGATTGGCGCAACATGGGGCATTTACGGTTCACCTGCTATTGGCTCTGATGTTTTAATTTCATTGCAAGATGATGACCCGCATTATCCTGAGTACGAAAGCGTTCAGCTAAATAGTTCTGCCTCTAATTTCCCAAGCGGTACCTCTTGGGGCTTTAAGGACCCTTACGGTAATACGTTAAAGATTACTTCTGATAAAAATATATCGTTTGTTGCTGCTTCAGGCTGCACAATTACGATATCGCCTGTAGGAAGTATTACTATAAATACACCAGGAAGCCTGTCTGCTACGGTTGGTGGCTCTACAACCCTGACGTCTACTGGTGCAACTACGATTACTTCTAGCGGAACCTTGGCCCTTCATGGCGCCAGCATAACTTTGAATTAAAGTTAAGGAATATAAAATGCCAGCAATTATGAGAGTAGGTGATACAGGGACTGGTGTTTGTAACGCGCATACCAGCCCAGTGGCTTGCACTATAACCTTTACAAGCGGCGCTGCTACAGTGAACGCAGAAGGTAGGGCGGTATGCACTATAGGTTCTGTGGGTGTTACCAGCTGCGGGCACACGTCTAAAGCAACTACAGGCTCTAGCACTGTGATGGTTGAAGGTAAAGGTGTGCACCGTGCCGGAGACACTGGGATTTTAATTCCTAGTGGAAGCTACACGGCTGGTTCAAGTTCATCACATACAAGCGCAAATTAAAATAGGTAAAAATATGGCTTTAACCAATTACCAGCTGTCACTACAAAACGCAAAATTTATAGACGTTAATACTCAGTATGGTTTGAATAATAAACCGGACCGTTTGCCAGACGGACAAGCAATAACAAATGCTTCGTTGTTTAACCTGTTCAACTGTATGCCTGGTCAAAGAGCCAGAACCTTTCAACCTGAATACGGTTCGCAATGGTTGCAATTTTTGCACGAGCAGCCTGGCCCAACGACAGCTATGAAGATGGAGTTGTTTATGGTAAGCGCCATTAAAAGGTGGGAGCCTAGAATAAATCTAGATACTAATAGAACGCAGATTATTTACGCCGCCGACTTGCCCGGATACGTTGTAAACATTGTTTACTCTTTGCCGCAGAGTTTGTCTTCTAGCCAAATTCAATTTAATTTACCTCTCCAGTAAGGCTTTAAATGACAACTCCAACTTTTGTAACGCAGACCGTACCAGCGGGTAACCTAAACACTGCCTATTCCACTAACTTTGTTATTTCTGGTGGAACTACTCCGTACACTTTTGCGCTGATTAGCGGCTCGTTGCCACCCGGTTTGACGTTGCTATCTGATGCGTCCGGCATAACAGGTACGCCTACTACACTGGGCATCTACAACTTTACCATGCAGGTAACGGACAGTAGTAGCCCAGTTCAAACAGTGTTTCAGGCATTTACACTGTTAGTTCTGGACCTAATATCTTTATCTAACCTTACAGTTGATCAAACTCAGTTTGTTACTCAATTGCAAAATGCTTTGTCTGTAAGTCAAACTTGGAGCACTGGCCTAACAACTCAGACGTCGCAGACGTTGATTGAGTTGATTGCAGCTATTGGTACTTACACGACTTCTCGTATTGTTCGCCTAACTGAGGACGCATTTCCTACAACAGCCCAATCTGATTCAGCAATTCGGGCTATTGCGAATATGCAGGGTCTCCGGTTGGCTCGCAAATTGCCTTCAAGTTCTGTTGCTACTATATCGTCGTCTACCTCTATAACCATTCCTGCTTACACGCAATTTTCAGGCGGCGGTCAAAGCTGGTTTAACGACACGCAGATTATCCTCTCTGCTACAGTACCTGCCTCTGTTCTCTTAAAAGAAGGTATCGTATCTACTTTTAACATTAACGGACTGGGTAGTAACCTGCAAGCTTGGGTTTCTACGGATGACAAGTTCACAGTGTCTGACCAAGACGTTACTCTTAAAATCAACAATACTGGAATAACCAAAGCTTTTGGGGGTCTGTGGAACTACCAAGGCCTACCCGCGTTTGCTGATTTAACATTGCCGGATGGACGTCTTCTAATTCAGTTTGGCTCTAATGGCTACGGCAGCATTCCTGGTGTTAACGACGTTGTTACCATTACATATGCCAAGACACAGGGCGAGACTGTTAATGGCCTAAACTTAGCAGGTGTTGCAGTAACCTGTTCTGCGTATCCTACTTTGACTGGCTCGTTTACAGCCAATCCCTCGGGCGGTGCACCCGAGAAGCCTTCGTTAGCTTACAAAAACTTCTCAGCAGGCACGTTTGGGACATTTGGTTCAGCAGTTACTAAGCCTCAGTATCAGGTAATGGTTAATAACTATCCTGGGATAATTGACTCAGTAACACAAAGCCAGCGAGAAATTAACACGCTAGACGTCAGATGGATGAACGTAATTAGAGTGTCTGCGTTGACTAACAGCACCTGGACTTCGGGACAAATTAACGCCTATTTGGCGTATTTGCAATCCCAGTCAATGTACTCGACTAGGTTCTTGTGGCAAGCACCGATACCAATTCCAGTTACAGTAAACCTAACAGCCTACTGTTTTAACTCCGTTACCGACCTAACCGCAGTTCAAGCCGCAGTTCAAAAGGGTATTACCAATCTTTTTGCACCGCGCCCAGGTATTTTGTCTACTCCTTTTTACATAGACGATTTGATTACAACCGCGCACAACGCAGCACCAGGTCAAATTTCCTATGTTACGGTAGCCAGCCCAACAGCTCCTATGTTGGTAACGCTGCCCACGCCACCGCAACTAAGCTACACGATTAACACCACCGGCGGAACTTTAACAGGCGGAACTTTAGGTGCAATTTACTCTTATGCTATCTCTGTAAACGCCGCGTCGCCGTTAGGTGGAACGGACTATGGTCCACCTTCCGGTTGGGTATTTCCTACAATCCCAGCTGGTGCACTAACAGATTCCATTACACTGACATGGCCTGCGTTAACTAACGTAGTTAGCTATACTATCTGGGGAAGGCGTAGTGGTCTCCTCCAGCAACTTACAACGATAACTGCCGCCTCGGGTATAACGACCTACACTGATACCGGCACACCGGCTGACCCTGCTAGTCAGGCAGCTTTTCCTAGCCCAGATTTTTTAGCTAGGTATAATCAACTTGCTAGTTTGACAGTTAACGTAGGTTACGCTAACCGCCAGAGCCGCGTTCTGTTACCAGTGCGTAACACTTTGACATAGTTAGACTAAGATAGGGTTTAAAATAGAAAGAATCAGTAAATGACGTATTTCACCTACACAACAAATCTTCCTACGCAAGACCCTATTAAGAATGCTCGCGCTTTTACAAAATTGCCTAGAAGCGTTCTGTTAGCACCTTACCTAGCAATCAATCCGTATTTTGTTGATTTTACAAATGCTATTGACACCGTTTTCGACGTAAACGTCGAGGCAAAGTTGTTAGCACTAAAGAACATCCGCAATATGTGGCCCACCTCGTTAGGTACAGAGCAGAAGATTGCAAATAATCAGATGCTATCTTTTTCAGACTGGGGAGGAACAGACCGCGGTACGGTTATTAGCCAAGTAAACTTGTTAGGGCTAGAGTTGAATAACGCAGGCGTTATTGACGATGGTTCCTATCGAGCGTTCTCTAGGTTTCTGGGAAGTTACTGGTACGAAAAGGGAAAAAACTCTCTAGCAGACTTTCTTAGTTTTTGTACCAACAATATCTTTGTGTTGCATAATTTGTGGACACAGGATTACTTAACCTTTGTACCTGAAGGCGATCCGTCGATAGGAACAACTATTTTTAACGGTGGCTCTTGGTATCCTACAACGCACGTTCGATTGACGGTCGTTAACACTGCTGGTTTTGACATTAACGCTATTGGTGGTCTATTCAACGAAATTGCAAACTACAATCTAGTTCTAGAATCCATAAATTCTCAACTTAGCTTTTTAGTTGCAACAGGTACGCAATCTCTAGGAACTATCGTTCATAGTGTTGTTGGTTCAGCAGGTGTGGGTGTAGGTGCAAACTTGGTTCAATCTCCGGCGACTCAGACAATATCCAATTATGATGGAAAAGCACACGTAGTTGGTATGGCTTTAGCAATTCAGGACAGCTACACTTTTGGATCAATTTTACCACCCGGGTATGTTTAAGTTTTATCTAATTAAAGGACAAAAATGTCGATATCTTTAGACCTAGCGTCTTACGTTTCTGGTGTAAACGTAACAGCACTCTTTACGCCGGGTGTAGGTACACCCGCTACATTTGCAGGCCCGCATACTGGAATGACAGACGGCGTTTCGGTTGCAACCTCTTCTCGCAATATGGCAGAGATTTACAATCGACTAAATCTGCAAATTGCCGCAACTATCGTAAACTCCGGCCTTACCTACGATCCAACTAATTGGGCACAGTTGGCTACTGCGGTTAGCAGATCAGTACCTGCTGGAGCAATATTTGATTATGCCGGAGCTACGGCGCCTGCTGGATTTCTTTTGTGTGATGGCTCTGCGTATGCTCGTGTTGGTACTTACGCCAATCTTTACGCTGCTCTTGGAGGTGCGTCTTCTCCGTGGGGTCAAGGTGACGGCAGTACGACCTTCAACGTGCCTAACCTTCAACGTAAAGTAACAATGGGGGCGGGCGGAACTGCAATTTCAGGGCCAGCTAATACAGTAGGTGCAACTGGTGGTGCAGAAGCTATAACTATCGCTACTGCTAATTTGCCAGCGCACTCCCATAGTTTTTCTAACGTACTAACAGGCTACGAAAATCAGGCACACAGCCACTACGATAACGGACACGCTCACGGATTTGCCTATCCAATTAACACGCAGACTTATGCAGGTGGTAACGGGGCGGCTGGTTTCTCCGGGGGGTATAATAACGTTTCCATGTCTGGTACTTTAGTAAGTTACGCAAGTTTAAGTACAGAGAGTGCATCACATAATCACTACGTTAGCGGAACAACTGATGGAGGTACTGGCGGCGGTGCCGCAATTACCAACGTACAACCAACTACTGTTGTAAACAAGATCATTAAATACTAATTTTTTAAAGGAAACTAAAATGTATATAGTTATTAATCGTAAAGACGGTGTTGTTATTATGGGCGGGGTAGCTGCCCAAAATGTTGACATGTCAACATTTCCCGCAACGGTTACGGCAGAGCAAGTTCACTGGTGGGATTCTACTAATCGCGGTGCCCTGCTTACGTTAGACCCAGTGACTAAAGAATATGCGCAAACCCCTATAACCGATTTTACCCCTTACGCCGGCGTTATAGCCGCGTACAAAGCAGCCCTTATTGCTCCCCCTCCTGTGCTGTCAGAAGCAGAAATTCAAGCAGAAATAATTAAAAGCTTTGAGTTTGCTGTTCAGGCTTATCTGGATACAACTGCTCAATCTTGGCAATACGAGTCAATTAACACAGCGGTTACTTACGTTGCAAGTACAAACGCTACCTTTAAGGCTGAGGCAACTGTTCTGATAGCCTGGCGCGATCAAGTCTGGGGCGCGTGCTACACTGCCATGGCAGCAATTAAAGCTGGTACTCAGGCGATGCCTGCAACTGCGGCCGCCTTTGTTGCAACATTGCCTGCAGCACCAACTCGCCCTGTTGTTTAAATTAGAAAGACTTAAATGAACATATTTGATTTCATTACGATCTTTAATGGGGTCGTAACTCTAGCAACAACAAACAAAGAGAACATTGCTCTGTCTCTTATCTTTGTTCCTTTAATTATCTTGTGGCCGCTGTTCTACTATCTGTTTCACGTAAAAGCAGACATGACCAAGGGCCTTAAGCCTAAAACAACTATCTATTTTATTCTTGGCGTCCTTGGCGTCCTTGCAGATTTTTTGGTAAATTTGTTTTGGGGAACGTTTCTCTTCTGCCAGTTGCCTAATGTAAACCGTTTAATGATTTCGGCTCGAATGGACGAAATTATAAAAAATACAAAACCAAACTCTGGCCTACTAAACGCCTGGCGTTTTTGGTTAGCATTGCGTATTGTTGGAATTCTTCTAGAGCCTTACGATAAGACAGGCCAGCATACCACATACGGGCAGTGGCCTGTTAAGAACTAAAAAGGACATTAAATGACTACCCCTTATCTGCAAGTAACTACCTTAGGATTACAGGCGGGTGTAAACGCTTCCACTGGAGGTTTTGGCCCTCTTAGCATTACCACTTTTAAGTTAGGTTCTAACTATAACTACACTCCTGACCCATCTGGGGGAGAAATTGCTTTACACGGGGCAGTTGTCTATAGTGCTGCGGTTAGTTCTTATGCCATTCAAACAGACGGTAGTCTTCTAATAACGCTTTCAATCCCAGCTTCGGCTGGGCCGTTTACTTTCGGTGAAATTGGTATTTATACATCTACAGGCGTGCTCTTGGCGTCTACTGCCTTGCAGACACCTATTGTTAAATACTCTTCACTCAGTAGCAACTTTGCGTCGTCTATTACTCTACAGTGTTACCTACAGTTAGGCGCAACCTCTTCTGTGTTTAACCTAACTGGTAGCGGCGGAGCCTCTTCAATACCTTCGGGGTCTGTATTTGACTTCGGTGGTACAACGGCACCCTCAGGTTTCCTGGTATGTGACGGCTCTTCTTATTTGACCGCAACTTACCCTGCACTATACTTGGCCATTGGTACTACCTGGGGAGGTACTGGCGGTACTTCAGGAACATTCAACGTTCCTAATCTTCAACGTAAGGTAACTATAGGCGCAGGTGGGACTGCGGTAGGTCCTGTTGCTAACACAGTAGGCGCCACAGGTGGTGAAGAGACGCACGTTTTAAGCCTGGCAGAAATGGCCAGTCATAGCCATACGTTCTCTGGTACTACCAGTGCAATGAGTGCCAACGCAACGCACAGCCATAGTGACTCAGGTCATACGCACCCTATTCCCGTTGGCGGCATTGCTGCAAATCAAACGTCAAGTGGTTCTAACTCTGCTGGTTTGGCAGCAACCAATACAAGCACTGGTTATGCTAATTTGTCGACAGCTAACATTGACCACACGCATACTTATAGCGGGACTACTTCAGGTGTGGGTACTAGTACCGCGCATAACAATATGCAACCGTCCGCAGTCATGCTGAAGGTAATTAAGATTTAGTTTACTAATAAGAACAAGAAGGAAACTAAAATGGCGGATTTAGCAGACATTGCTGGTGAGCATGATTTTAATGACGAAATCTTAACTCGACATAAAAACCGAAAAAAGAACGTTCAAGCAACAGGTGTATGCCTCTCATGTGAGGCGAAGATTGAGGCTAACGCAATCTACTGTGATGCAGATTGCAGAGAAGATCATGAACGCAGGTTGAAAGCTCAAAAGATTCACAAAAATGCAAATTATTCCTAACCCACCGGCCGCCGCAGCTTTTTTAGGATTCTCTGTAGACTTAGAAATTTGGGAAGGCACTAAGTTAGAAAGAACTAAAAAGCTTGAGCAAGTCTTTAACTATTCTGGAGTAAACACCTACAAACAGACGTTTAGTCTTTTGCCTGGTGTGTCCAGAGTAATAACAGGCGCGTTAATGGCGTATCTAATTCTTACTGACAATCCAGTTGACTTGCTAGTCAATGCCAACAGTGCAGGCGTAGTCAATGCTCTGCACTTTGCTGATTCGCCATGCCTAATGATAAAGCTGACTAACAATGGCACAGACGAGGCCAGCGTAGTTGTGACTTATCTGTCTAACTAAAGATTGAGATAATGATGTTAAATTCACCTGGATCTAATCCTCCAAACTCTTTGCTAGTTTCCCTTAATACCGAAGTTAACGGCTTAAGAGGCTTATCAGGAAATGCAGCCTACGGTGGTGGGTCGTTTAATACTTTTAAAGTAACAATTGCGCCCGGCAAGAGCTTCACACCACCAATGGCAAGCGCGGTTGCCTTTGTTGCAGATACAGACGGACCGCTGCAAGTCACAGTAGGCAGTTTTGTCACTACAATTCAAACTATCATGCTTAACGACTCAGGCGGTGTGCCTACGTTTACTAATAACGGCCTAGACTCTGTTAATCTAAAACTGTCTATTGTAGGTTGATTTTATGAGTTTAATCATCAGCAACACGGCAATAGACAAGACTTTAACCTTTGGAACTAGAGCAAGCCTAGTCTCCAATCTTATTAAGCGGACAGCCGCTACAGGTACAAGCCTCTATCCTGCTGACAATGTATCTAGTCTAGACTTTACAATGGCACCTAACACCGTGTTCCCTTTAGAAGGGAATATGCTAGCGGTTGCGGTAGTAACGTCTCAACCGCTTACTGTAGTCATAGATAGCAGTGTAACCTATCAGGTAAATTCTCTGCTCATAACTGACACTGTAACTCAAAGTGTAATAATTTCGTCTGGCTCTGCTGGCGCTAAAGTAAACATTTTTTATGCCACCAATTAACTTTGAACAGTTTACAGGTAAAAAGATATCCTTAATTACCTCAATGGCTGCCACACCTTCGCTGCGCAAGCAAAAGGCAAACGCAATAGAGATTCTAACCTATATAAGCCAGCTTAGTTCAACGATACAGGACATGCCAGATCATGATTCAGCAATGAAGATTATCGACGAGGCATTATCAAAATTTGATAGCAATGTTATTTGCAAGGTATACGATCCTGTTTTACAAGAATTTTCTGATCTAAACGTCTCAGACACCGCAGTGCTAGTTCTTGATTACAAGATACCTATTGTGCATCATTGACTATTAGATTATTAGACAACCAAAAAACTATAAATAGTAGAATGAAAACCAAGCCAAACACTTCTACTAAAGTACGCATCTTTGCAGTTGACGGTAACTTTTACCTTCACAGGATATTCCACACGCAGTACCAAACTCGCGATATGGCAAGCGCGATTGCTAACCGGTTTGTCGCAATAATCTGCAAAGATGCGCTGGCAGTTAAGGCAAAGAAGCTCATTGTTGCCTTTGACGGTAACAAAATCTTTAGGTATGACGTCTACAAAGACTACAAGGCAAATAGAATAGAGAAGAAGGAAGCTAGCGGTAAAGAATCGCCTTACATTTATCTACCTAAAGTATTAGAGTTGCTTGCGGATTACGGTATACCTGTAATCCAAAAAGCAAAATATGAGGCTGACGACATTCTTTGCTCTATAGCAACGCAGTACGTTGACACCTACGAAATATTTGTAGGTTGTAGAGATAAAGATGCTTATCAGTACGTAAAGCCTGGCGTTAAGCTTTACGATAGCACTCACAAACCAAATCCACGCACACTAGAAACCGCTGACATAGTTAAGGCCACAAACCTTAAACCGCGACAGTTCTTGTCCTATCAGTTGCTTTACGGCGATAAGATAGACAACATCCCAAAACTGATGAATCCCGCCTTTATAATAAAGGGTTTAAAAATTCACGGCAATCTAAAACAATGGAGATTAGCAGATAAAGACTTTGCAAAATTCTGGGATAAGAATTTATCTCAGTTAAAATTAAATGCAAAGCTTGTTCGACTGGTTAGCACTTTGGACGTTTCAGTACCTGAGGTAAAGTGGTCTAAGGACGACTTTTGCTCAGCTGCATACGTTGCATACGCAGCCTTTTGTAAGAGCAAAAGTTTGTTTTAAAGATTAACAGACAAAGCGGTTGCTGCTAATTGAGTGATAGCTTGCGTATCATCTAAGCCTAACATTGCAGGGCCGTTAACCGTACGCCTAATAGCGACTACATCGCCATATTCAGAAGGGCTTACGTATTCACACCACCAGGTAATAGCTACCTTTAGGGAGCCGGCCCCTGGTGTTCTTGCTAAATCTGGATTGTTAACTAAATCTATACCAGCAATTCGACCAATCTTTGTAAATGCGCTACGGCCAGTAATCTGAGTAGGAGAAGAACCTCTGAAATTCCACCCATCTGTGGGAAGTGTATTTCCTAGGTTTTTCAAACCCCAGTCTCCGCCGTACACTAAGTTGGCTATTACCTGCTGATTTGCACCATGCCCAAGCGTTCTTCCAAGCGTATTTGCTTGGTCTTGTGTAATGCGCTTACCAAAGGTACTTAGGAGGCCTTGAGGTGTATAATTGAGGTTTTCTGAGATGCTTTCTAGGTGACTAGACTCATGTAAGATTTCACCTAGAAACTCTGATATTTCTAGATCATGCGCAAACACGTCATCCGTCATTAGAAGTGCAAATGCTGGCGCCCAGATGTTAGCCGTTGTCGGGGTTACTCCGCAGGCTACCAGAATTGAATTCCAAGACAGCTCATTCCGCATTTTTTACTTCCGGAACTGCGGGGGTATTTTGATTAGCCTGCGCGTTAAACTCCTTAATGCACAGGTTCAAGTTCTCCGCTACTTTGTTGGCGTCGGCTGCGATTTGGATAAGAGGGATTGCAGTTCTTGCAGATAGTCTACATTGCTGGGTATTATTTGCCCAGAGAGTGGAGTAGGTTTGGGACAAGGGGTCTGAACTATTTGAGTCTCTACTTTTGGTGCAGGTTCCTTCGTCAACAAAGACCCACAAGCCGTAGTCAGCAATGTCGAGGCCACTACCAATGACATTTGGATTTTTGGGATTAACGACTGCATTGACGATTTTATTTTGCTCATCTTGAATCCTTTTTAAGTTGTTAGCGTAATTAACTTCTGCACTATGAATTACCTGCTTAGTAGTAGCTTCAGCTACGTCTACTCTAGCCTGCGCCTCTTTAAGAGCCTCTTCGGTTTTGCGATTTAGTTCCTCACGAGCAGCATCCCAGACATCACGTTCTTTTTGAAAGTCTTGAGCTTGCTTAGACATTAACTGCTCAGTCTTTGCTTTACCGTAATCAAAACCTGTGTAGGCTGCTAGGCTTAACAAAACAACTACAAGAAAAATGCGCAAAGGCACAAGGTAGGCACTTAAAGAACTAAACATGGAATTTCCTTTTAAAAAGAATTAAGGGAGCTATCTAACAAATAGCTCCCTTTTTATTAAGCTGCCTTAGGTGTAACGTCAGTAACGACGTTTACGTTAGCAGCATCCGGCATAGGTTCAGCAGGTTGCACCTGGGCTGCTTGAGCTTGGGCAGCTTCAGCCTGAGCCTGCGCGGCCTGAGTGATAGCATTTGTTTGGCTAACAATGTTAACAAGCACTGGGTAAGTGTTTGTATTGTTAGCCTGCTGGTTAAGCACATCCACCAGTTTCTGAATGTCACCAAGAGTGAGATTCAAAGTAATAGGCATAAGCGTAGGGTCTTGCATTTGCGGTTGAGGTTGGTTAGTATCCGACATTTTATTTCCTTAAGGTTGTTAAATATTTAAGAGGCTTTGTAAGCCCCTTTCATATTTACAGTTTTTTTATTCTTCCCCTTTAAGGCCTAGAATGTCTTTAACTACCTTCTCTTCTTCCAAATGATTCTCCCTAGCATCCCTAATCTCTTGGCGCGCTTCTTCCCGTTCTGCACGTTCTTCCCTAGCAACCTCTTCATGCGCTTCTGCTTTTATGCGGACTTTACGCTCCGCAGCAGTCTCTGCTATTGCTTCTTTTTCTACCTGATTCAACTCTTCTAAGTGTTTACTCTCAGAGTGCTGAAACTGATCTAGCAAAACGTGCTTACACTCTTCGCAGCATCTAGCTACAATGTTACGCAGTCTAATGATTTGGTCATTAAGTTGAATAATCTGCAATTGATACTGATTTGTCTTGTCTGCTAGATGTTTATTTTGTTTGGCTAATCTTTCGACTTCTTCGGCTAAGCCGTTTACAGTGGATCGCATTGCGTTGTAACCAGAGCCAGTGGCTGCATCACCTTTCCAGGAAGTAATAATTTTTGATAATGTGTATGCCAGCCCGACGACACCAGCTACAAAGGTAGCCAATCCGCCGTATGTCTCTGGTAGAGGCGCATTCATTTTTTTGTTTCTCCTAGAGAAAGAGCCATAAGCCAAATTTCAAATGCTAGGAGTACAATGCCTGTAGGTTCAAGTAAGGGTGGTCTAGCGGCTACGTAGGTAGACCACAAAATGACTCCACCTGTGTACTCCACACGTCTAACCCAAGTATGCTCCATTTGAAAAAATGGAGAGAAGATTCCTACAACCCCAGATGCTATAAAACATCCGGCCCACAAGAAAACACTTAAGGGAGAATCAACAAGGCAAAAGTTGCCTATGCTTTCTTTTAAGTTAGGCGAATTGGCTAGACTTATCCCTACCAAAAGAGTATTTACACCTACCCAGAAACGAACCCAGGTCATATCGCCAAATAGCAACTCTTTTAGCCGCAAAGGTATGTAGGTTGCCCACGCCTTTGCCTGAATCTGATATTGCATTTTAAAACTCCAAAACGTTATTTACGTAATATAAAATTAAAAGATAGATTTTAAAAACGTTAATAGGTTAAACAAGTTAATAAGTTGAAAAAGTGTTCATAACCGCAGTAGGTACAGTATTAGCCGCGTAAACTGTCAAGTCACTGTACGTTCTCGCAAGAGCATTCATTGCAGTATTTATTTCTGTGATTCTCTGCGCGTAGCTTGGTCCACTTGCGGGATTGAACATGCAAGTTATCAAAGTTGGGTAATTTACACCACCAACCGTTATAGGGTAAACTACAGGTCCACTAGAATCGCCGCCTGAAATATTACTTGACCAAACTGCGTAAGGTGCGTAAAACGGATCTGAGCTTACAATGTAGTTGTAGTTGCCATTGCCGTTTGCGTTAAGAACTCTGTGAGTGCATACCTTGCCGCTAGCATCGTTAGCCTTAAGGTTTACAGCTAATGCGTCACCTGTTAGCACGTCACTTGGAATATAACTAGCAAAGTTTGTAGGCAAAACGTAGTAAGGATTGATTGAAGATGCTCCGCTTATCCACCTAAGGTAGACTACCGTTAAATCACTGCCAAGGTTAGATACGTCCACACACTCCGCAGACCATAAGACGTTATTAAGGTCAAGCCAGTAAAGTGTTGTACCGCTACCATTTACACCTTTGCTTGCAACTAAACTTCCGGCCCAATGTGTTGCACAGACAGCATGACGTGGACTAATCAAATGCATCGGGTCTTGTTGCCCGGCAGCCGATGTACCTAGGTTAGGTGTGTAAAAACCTAAAGAGGTAGCAGCAAATACCCAAGCAGGAAAGGGCGCGTTGGTGTTTCTTTGGAAATTAGGATACGTACCTATGTAGTGATTAGCATTAGTTGCATTGTAAGTCTTACCAGAAATCCATCCTGCAATCTGCGTTGCCAGCATATACCTAAGAGACGTACTAACAAAGTTAGTTATGCGTTGAACACTAGCTGTTGGCAAAACGTGCTGAATAGGCTGCAAAACTTGTAAAGCCTCTTTATTATTTTTTACAAGAGTGACCGAAACACCGTCGCTTACCCAGGTTACATTTCCACTAGCGTCGACAGAGCTGATACCTGTAGTCAGGCTTGTAAAGGTGCACCCTGTTTGATTAGGAACAATCTTAAAGTTGGTATACTGGGAAACTCCATTGTAGACGCTATAGGTATAATCTTTAGTGCTGCCTGCGCTGGAGTAGGCAGCAACTTGTACGGCTGTAGGTACAATGGTTGCGGTAATGTTCTCAAATACATTTAAACCACGTATCTTTTTTGCAGACGTGTTTGTGTTAAATTTTGCGTTTATAGTCATATCTTCCCTTTAATTCTGAAATAAGAAGATTAGATATTAGGGACTTAAGATTATCGAGCCGTCTGCCGCCATTACGTTTTTAGCAGGGAGAGTTGACTGTCCCGGTGTAACATTAGTTAGAACAGCCGCTGCCCCAAAAATAGCTCTCGATGTGGCATACGCATACGTATAGTAAGGTCCTACTAGGTTAGTAACAGTTAGCCCGCCGCCGCCATTGGTGCACAAAACGTAACCGCCGTTTGTTACGTAAAGTGATATGGCTATTAAACTAAAACCGAAATTAGGGCTAAACAACTGTATGCCTTTAATAATAAATTGCCTAATAACAGAGTTAGACAAAGAGCCAATTGTGGGGGCCAAGTTGTCTCCTGAATAACCTGAAAAATCTATAACAGTTCTATTGTCACCCTCACAATACATTGAGCATACCATAAACTCACCACTAATATAAATCTGCGCAGGAGAGCTAGGAACATTCATCTGTACATAACCGTGAACTATAATGTCTGCTAAATAAACAAAATTATAATTTGCGTAGGTACCTACAGTAATAGGAATGCTATTACCGTAAAAACCTACCTGATAAACACCTCCTACCGAGGACAAATCAAAATATCCAGTAATCCAAGAATTAAGTATTGACAAATTTCCATCCATTGGACCTGTAGGTAGCCAGGCACCACTGTTTGTAGGTATATGATAGTCGCAAGTTATAGTCCCTGCTGCCGAATTAACTGATCTAATTAATGTAACACCATTTAGGGCTGTCACATTGGTAGCTGCTGTAATACCAATCACACCAATAGGAATATTTACGCCTGTTCCGTTAAGTGCAATTATTGAGTTTACTAAAGTTGTGCCTATTGTAAAAGTTATTGTACGCGTTGTATCCGTTGTACCCGATATAGTTGCAGCGGTAAAGGGAACTCCGCCTTCGTAAGTACCAAGAGCTCCTACCCATCCTGCGTTAACATCCTGCCAACCTTGAATTATTAACCAAGGAATGGCTTTTCCTGGTGTAGTACCTACATTGGGACCCTTAGCCAACTGAAGAGTAATTTCTACACCAGGCGCAGCTGAGCAATTAGCAAAAAATGTCAGAGCAGTAGCTAGACTGGTAAAATGCACACCGCACGTATAGGTAGCGTTAGCAAGTAAAATCCCAGGCGTGTTGTTTGCCGGCGTTGCAGTAATTACTGCCGGAACTAGGTAGGTAGGCGTTGCATAAAATGCCTTTGCCTGACCCGCAACACCAGTATACTGAACAATGGCTGCTATGTCTGTAGCAGACGCAAGTTCACCTGCGGCCCCTTGCAAAGAAAGTAGCCCGGTACTAGCAGTGCCTAAAAGGCCGGTACGCGGCACAATATTTACGACCAAATCGCCAGTAACTGGGTCAACTGCCATAATCTGTCCGTTAGGACCGTTAATAGCTGTAACTGCCCCGCCGCCGTTAATTGTCGCAGTCAAGTTACCTACCCAGGCACTTCCGTTATTCTGGTAAACAGCGTAAGGTGCAGCAGACCCTACCAATGCAATTGCCCCGTTAGGAACAGTACCGACAGCTGGCAAGGCTGCCGTTGTTGCAAATGTTCCGACTAAGTTTTTAACAAAGTTTGTGTCTACATAGCTCTTGTTTACCGCGTCTGTACCTACCAAAGGCGTACCTAGGTTGTTAACTAGGTTGCTACCCATGTTAAGGTTAGCCGCCTGTGTGCCTAGAGACGTGATGGCTGGCTGTGCGGCAGTGGTAACAGTACCTGCTGTTCCTGCTGTGGTGGCTGAATTGGCTAAAGTAGCCGTAGCTGCATTGCCCCCAATAGACAAATTAGCTACTGGTGTAGTTGAGGCGACTACAAATGGCGCTGTACCAGTAGCGACAGTTGAAGTAATCTGTCCGCTAGCAGATAGCGTGGTAAATGCGCCAGTACCTGTATGGTTACCAGTTAATGTTGTTGCGCTAACTGAGGTTAGTCCAGACAAAGCCGTAGTAGCAGCCGCGCCTAAGGTGATTGAAGAAGAACCTAAATTGATAACACTACTTGTCAGGGCAGCAACAGGAATGCCGGTAAAGTTAGTACCTGTTAGAGTGGGTGATGTAGTAAACACCGGAACGGTACTTGTAGAGCCTACCAAAACACCTGCAGCACCAGCAATAACGCTAGGTGCGCCTGCAGAGTTTGTGGTCAATACTCCGTAATTAGCGGTCGGAATAAAACCAGTTGTGTTAGCCCCTGTTTGATAGTGGATCTGATTTGCGGCTCCGCCTGCTACGTTAGTAGCTAAAGCCGCAGTTCCGCCTATAGACAAACTAGGTGCTGTTCCTGTAAGGCTAGCTCCTGAGCCTGCAAACGCTGCGGCAGTCATTGTACCAGAAATTGTAACGTTTGTTGGCAAGCTTAGAGTAGTTGCGCCTGAAACTGTAGACGCATTTATCTGATTAGCCGTACCAGCAACAGACAGAATACCGGTGTTGGAAAGAGTCGTACCCGATATGCCTATACCTGCGCCTGGCGTGTAAGTCGGTCCGCCGCCCCCGCCGCCCCCACTTCCGCTAGATAGCAGAAGAGTCTCAACGCCAGTTGAGTTAAGGGAGTAAAAGTTGCCATCTGTTTTTGCGTAAAGCAAAATAGTACCAGCATTAGGAACAGCATAAGGTGCGTTAGTACCTAGATAGAACTGAATGTCGGATGGGTAAATCATTTATATTCCTTTTGGTTAACCTAACCTTTTATTCCCAGTAACCTTCAAAACCAATGTGGTGTGCAATTGTACCTGAGGTACCTACGGTGCCAATGTTACGCACAATAGTCTGAATAAACTCACCCGGTTGAACCATTACAGGAGCTTGGAATGTGTGAACAAAAGTAGCTCCTAACGTACCAACCGGGGCAGTTGCAGCCAAGGTGTAGAGGCCTAAGGGGAAACGACGAGGAGCCTTAGTTGTCGCAGTTTCTGTCGTTGCCAAAGAAACTGCGGTATGACCAAATGCAATACCGCATTCGTAAACAAACGGGCCGCCTGCCAAAACTGTCTGCACCATTGAGTACCAACGAATGCCTGTAATATACAAACAACGTGGTGTCTGGGTAATAGAGCCTACCGGGTTCTGATAAGAAGAAATAATACCGTCAGTTGTGACTGCGAGTGTTGCGGTTTCATAAAAGTTGCCGCCTAAGCCTGAACCTAAAGCTGCGGTAGTATTGGTAGGTACTGCTGCGGTCGGTGCCGCAGAGTTAGCGTATAGCGCCGTAGAGCCCATAGTACCACCGTTAGCGCCTTGCAAAAGCGTTAAACCTTCACTTATCTTAATATGTGGCCAAGGCTTGGTTGTGTTTATGCCATACAGAGTTACTTGCAGGTTAAGAACTTTAATTTGCTGAGCAACGGCTGGGGCACTCGCACCGTTAAAGATTTGATAAAAAGCGTAACCGGAGCCGCTTAAGCTTGGCGTACCGGAGCCGGCGGGCATAGCTACGGACGCGTACAAAATGTTATCAATCCAGAATTCAGCCAAGCCGTCGTCAATAACAATCATCCAGTCGTGCTGTACGTTTACAGCTGGTGCAGTAAATGCGTTAGTTGATTGTGCAATTGTACCGTTCCAGTTTACAACTCCCCGCAAAGCTCCTGTTGTATCCATCTGAAAGTAAACACCGTCAGTTGGGGCTGCGGTAGTACCAGGAGTACCAATACCGAAGTAAACAGCATTATTAACTTGAGGCGTTGCGACCAAGAAATGGCGAGACTCAAAAACTAATTCGCCTGCGGTGTACAGAGGAAAACTACGATACGTCTGTGCTACTGCACTCACTGTAGTAGCCACGCTGTTACCAGAGTTTAAAGCCATTGAGCCGCCAGCAAAAGCTGCGGTCATGGTTGTTGTGGTTATTTTCCAGCTTGCGGTATTCTGTGCAGTGTAGTTAAACTGATCGTTAAATAATGGTGTGTCGACTGCAACTCGCAGACGTCGATTGTTGCTAATATCGGCTAGACCAATATTGGGTGTACCAGTGACTGAGCCTGAATCTCGAATTGAGGAAATGCCAACAAATCCTGCCTGAGTTGCCACCTTAGGATTTTGAACCAAGATGCCTTTTGAAACTGGGTCAAGTAAGTTATTATTTGTACCGTCTGTAAGTTGAACACTCATTACTAACTCCTTAAATTTAGAATAAAATTAAACCCATGTCCAGCCAATTGTGTATGAACCAATGGCCACACCTATTGCTGGTTTTACATAAATCTGAAAGCTACCGCCAGCGCCTGTATCTGGAACTATGTTACCTGCATAACAACGCATTTGTTCTACCCAAGGTGAATCGTCGCCTCCTACTAAATTAACGTTAGCATTGATTGCACTAGTTGCCAATAAACCTGTCTGTCCTGAGACCGTTATGACTAAATCTAATGCACCTGAACCAAAGTTTGCCGTAGCCGTACCTTTGTTTGTAGCCGTACCACTTGTGGGTGATGACCAGGTAGGCGTTGTGCCTACCATGGTTAGAACCTGTGTAGGTGAACCTGCTGCAATAAATCCTGTTGCTCCTGCGCCTGTTTGGTAAGGCAAGGCCCCTGCAGTTCCTCCGGCCACGTTAGTAGCTGTACCTGCGTTGCCCGTAACCGAACCTGCTATAGGAGCAGTGACTGTCAGACCTGTTAGAGTGCCAACAGACGTGATGCTAGGCTGAGCAGCCGTTGTTACAGTACCTGCACTAGTTGCACTTGTAGCAGTTGCAGCGTTGCCTCCAATGGAGAGGTTAGCTACAGGCGTAGTGGAGGAAACCACAAAGGGTGCCGTACCAGTAGCGACTGTAGACGTTAACTGCCCAGTTGCACCGTTAAGCGTTAACGTATTTGCGCCGCCAATGGAAACCGTGGAGGTACCGTCAAAAGTAAAGTTGGCTGAACCTGCAAAAGTACCAGCACTGTTATACTGAATTTGCGTGGTAGAACCACCGGGTGTTCCTCCACCACCTCCGCTAGCCGCTGCCCAGGTAAACGCTGAACCTGTCCATTGCAGATAAGTAGACGCTACTGTGGGCGCCGTTATAAATCCTGTTGTACCTGCGGCTGTCTGGTAAGTTAACTGATTTGTGGCACCCCCGGCAACTGACGTAGCTGTACCTGCGTTACCTGTAACCGAACCTGCTATAGGAGCAGTGACTGTCAAGCCTGTTAACGTACCTACTGAGGTAATGTTAGGTTGTGCGGCAGTTGTTACCGTTCCTGCGGTTGTTGCTGTCGCCGCATTGCCTCCAATAGATAAGTTGGCGACAGGAGTAGTTGAGGCGACTACAAATGGTGCTGTACCCGTCGCAAGAGTGGATGTCAACTGACCGCTCATCGAAAGCGTGGTCAATCCTGCCAGTGCAGTAGCTGAGGCACCTAGTGCGATAGCGGTTGAGCCAATGGTAACAGAACTATTGGTTAAACCTGTGTTTGGAATACCAGTGAAGTTAGTACCAGTCAGCGTGGGCGCTGTCGAAAAAGCAGGGATAGCAGAAGCTGAGCCCACTAAAACACCAGCAGCACCGGCCGTTACCGCAGGGGTTCCTGTTGCACCCGTTGTAACGACACCGTAGTTGGCCGTAGTAACAAATCCTGTTGTACTTGCGGCAGTTTGATAAGCTAACTGATTAGCCGCGCCACCCGATATATTGGTCGCGGTACCTGCGTTACCGCTTACTGATCCTGTGATAGTTCCCGTGACTGTTAGTCCAGTAAGTGTTCCGACAGACGTTATACTAGGCTGCGCCGCTGTTGTTACAGTACCTGCGGTTGTTGCTGTTGCTGCATTACCGCCGATTGACAAGTTAGCTACAGGGGTTGTTGAGGCAACCACGAAAGGCGCGGTACCAGTGGCAAGAGTGGACGTTAGCTGACCACTCATTGAGATAGTAGTTAATCCCGCGAGTGCTGTTGCTGTCGCACCCAGAGCAACTGCGGTTGAACCAATGGTAACTGAGCTATTGGTTAGTGCGGTATTGGCAATACCAGACAACGTTCCACCTAAGGTTAAAGAGCCTGTAGTGGAGACTGTACCAGTTAAGGTTATTCCGTTAACAGTGCCAGTACCCGATACAGAAGTTACTGTACCACCTCCACCGCCAGTTACGGCTGCCCAAGCAAACGCGGTCCCCGTCCATTGTAGATAGGTTGCACCAGTTGTCGGGGCAACTACAAAGGAACTAGTGCCGGCACCTGTTTGATAAACTAATTGATTTGCTACTCCGCCAGCCACGTTAGTAGCTGTACCCGCGTTTCCACTTACTGAGCCTGCAATAGTTCCGGTAACAGTTAGACCTGTTAGAGTACCAACCGAGGTAATATTAGGCTGAGCAGCCGTTGTTACAGTACCAGCGGTATTGGCAGAAGTAGCCGTAGCTGCATTGCCCCCAATTGATAAGTTGGCGACAGGAGTAGTTGAAGTAATAACAAAAGGTGCCGTACCTGTAGCAAGAGTAGACGTTAGTTGCCCACTCATTGATAAGGTCGTTAAGCCTGCTAAGGCTGTAGCGGACGCACCTAATGCTACTGCCGTACTACCTATAGTAACAGAACTATTGGTTAGTGCGGTATTAGGGATGCCCGTAAAGTTAGTACCTGTTAGAGTTGGTGTAGTGCTAAAGGCAGGGATAGCAGAAGCAGAGCCAACTAGTACACCCGCAGCACCCGCTGTAACAGCAGGAGTTCCTGTTGCACCAGTTGTAACCACGCCGTAGTTAGCAGTGGCTACAAATCCTGTTGTGGAAGCTGCTGTTTGATAGTGAAGCTGATTAGCTGCTCCACCAGCTACGTTAGTTGCCGTCCCCGCGTTGCCTGTAACTGAGCCTGCAATAGCGGCAGTTACTGTTAGCCCTGTTAAAGTGCCAACAGACGTTATGTTCGGTTGTGCTGCTGTCGTAACAGTACCAGCAGTACTTGCTGTGGTCGCTGTCGCAGCGTTACCCCCAATTGAAAGATTAGCTACTGGTGTGGTAGAGGTGACAACAAACGGGGCAGTGCCTGTTGCTAACGTGGACGTTAGTTGTCCACTCATAGAAAGTGTGGTCAATCCAGCCAATGCGGTTGCGGTTGTGCCTAGCGCAACCGTAGTTGAACCAATAGTAACAGAGCTGTTAGTCAGTGCTGTATTTGGTATACCTGTAAAGTTAGTACCAGTCAGAGTAGGCGATGTTGAGAAAGTAGGTATCGCTGCCGCGGAGCCGACTAAGACGCCAGCGGCGCCTGCTGTGACGGCGGGTACACCCGTAGCAGAAGTTGTCACCACGCCGTAGTTAGCAGTAGTAACAAATGAAGTAGCGCCAGCGCCAGTTTGATAAACTAACTGATTTGCAGCACCGCCCGAAATTGCGGTAGCAGCAGACGCCGTAGCCGCATTGCCTCCAATTGATAAGTTGGCGACAGGAGTAGTTGAAGTAATAACAAAAGGTGCCGTACCTGTCGCAAGAGTGGACGTAACCTGACCTGACGCAGACAGAGTGCCAGTGGCTACTGAGGTTAAACCTGCAAGAGTAGTTGAAGTTGCACCTAACGGTATTGCGGTGGAACCAATAGTTACGGAGCTATTGGTTAGTGCAGTATTAGCAATACCTGAAAGTGTGCCTCCCAAAGTCAAGCTACCGGTCGTTGTCACAGTACCTGTAAGGGTTAGTCCGTTAACAGTACCAGTGCCTGCTACAGAAGTTACTGTACCGCTACCACCTAGAGCAGCCCAGGTAAACGCTGAGCCTGTCCACTGTAGGTAAGTAGACGCTATTGTTGGTGCGGCAACAAAACTCGAAGCACCTGCACCTGTTTGGTAATGCAATTGATTAGCAGCACCGCCCGCCAACGCCGTTGCTGTTCCAGCATTGCCACTTACTGATCCTGTGATAGTTCCGGTTACAGTTAGTCCAGTAAGTGTTCCAACAGACGTGATTGACGGCTGTGCCGCAGTCGTTACAGTACCAGCAGTTGTAGCAGTTGCGGCGTTACCGCCTATTGAAAGATTAGCTACTGGCGTGGTGGAAGTAACAACAAAAGGTGCAGTACCGGTGGCCAGTGTTGAAGTAATTTGTCCACTAGCGGCTAAAGTGCCAGTACCAACTGAGGTTAAGCCTGCAAGAGTGGTAGCAGTCGCTCCAAGAGAAACCGCAGTTGAACCAATAGTAACAGAACTGTTAGTCAGAGCGGTATTAGCAATACCTGAGAGTGAACCGCCTAAGGTCAGAGAGCCTGTTGTCGTTACCGTGCCAGTTAGAGTAAGGCCGTTTACTGTCCCTGTGCCGCCTACTGAGGTTACTGTACCACTGCCGCCACCTGCCGCCGCCCACGTAAAAGCAGAACCAGTCCACTGTAGGTACGTGGATGCTACTGTAGGTGCTGCAACAAATGCGGTTGTAGAAGCCGCTGTCTGATAGTGAAGTTGATTAGCGGCTCCACCTGAGACATTAGTAGCAGTCGCCGCATTACCGTTAATTGAACCACTAATAGTTCCCGTTACTGTCAAACCTGTTAGAGTACCTACTGAGGTAATATTAGGTTGTGCGGCAGTTGTTACCGTACCAGCAGTACCTGCGGAGGTTGCTGCACCAGACAAAGAACCTACAAAGGTAGTTGAGGTTACCGACGTTAAACCTGCTAAAGTGGTAGCCGAGGAGCCTAAGGAGATAGCAGTTGAACCAATGGTAACAGAGCTGTTTGTCAGTGCTGTATTTGGTATTGACGTTAGACTAGCGCCGGAACCAATAAAGGAAGCCGCAGTCATTGCCCCGCTAATCGTTACAGCGGAAGGAAGGCTTAGAGTAATTGCACCAGTCGAAGCCGATGCTGTAATCTGATTAGCTGTTCCGGTTAGGGAAGTAACGCCTGATTTACCGTCTACATAAGACTTAGAAGCTGCGTCAGAAGCATTTACTGGAGTAGGCAATCCTGTTACGGTGTGTACCGCGTCAAAAGTTAGGTTACCTGTTAAAGATGAACCAGTTACAGATACAGGAGTGTAACCTAAAGCTGTTGTTATGTCTGTTGAAGTTACTGCGGTAGAAGCAGTTACCAAACCTTTAGCATTAGTAGTAATTTTTTGAAAGGCTGCGGTTACAGGAGCCGCATTAACCGTCGCTAATGTAAGAACTAGACCAACCGCAGACGAACCGTTAAAACTAACGTTAGGCGCGGTAGCATCGCCAGACGTTATTCCAATATTTTGAGCATTTAAAAGATTGGTAGCTGTTGCTGCGTTACCTGTTATAGACAATCCAGATACAGGAGTGGTGGACGCTACAATAAAAGGGGCAGTACCTGTTGCGACAGTCGAAGTAATTTGTCCACTGGCGGATAGAGTACCTGTACTAACTGCGGTTAGTCCACCCAACGTAGTTGTCGTAGCTCCTAAAGATAAGGAAGTAGACCCAATGGTAACTGAGCTATTGGTTAGTGCAGCATTTGAAATACCTGAGAGTGAGCCGCCTAAGGTCAGAGAACCTGTTGACGTTACCGTTCCTGTCAAGGTTAATCCGCTAACAGTACCAGTGCCTGCTACTGAGGTTACCGTACCTCCTCCTGAACTAGGGGTAAATCCAAGAGCGTTGGTAACATCTAAAGACGTTAACGTAACTGCGCCTACGCGCGTATTAAAACTTGATACGCTATTAGCGCCCCCTGTAGGCTGTGCCCAAGTAGGCAGACCACCCGACAAGGTTAAAACATAACCGTTAGTGCCTGCAGCCAGCATGGCCGTAGTATCTGCTGCTACCTGATATGGAATAGAACCTACACCTCCGTGTGCAATGTTAGTTGCAATAAGAGAGGTTGTAGAGTTACCTACCAAAGAACCTACAAAGGTAGTTGAGGTTACCGACGTTAAACCTGCTAACGTCGTTGCAGAAGAGCCTAGCGCAATCTGTGTCGAACCTAAGGTGACAGAGCTATTGGTCAGGGCTGTATTTGGGATACTAGAAAAATTAGTACCCGTTAAAGCAGGTGCTGTAGACCACGTTGGGACACCTGCAGTTTCAGCCAAAACACCTGTACCTTGCGGCAAAAAGGCAGTAACCCCTACGCCTGTCTGGTAGGGGATAGAGTTTGCCGTTCCAGCCGCAAGATTACTTGCAAGCTGAATAGTGCTGGTTGTACTTAATAACGTTCCCGAAGTTGGGAACGTTATGTTAGTCGGGCCAGTTGTGGTTAGCGTTAAATCAAAAGCACCTGCTTGACTTAAAGAAGAACCTGCTGCCCCTATGTTAGTTATGCTTAAGCCGCCAGCGTCAATTCCGTTCTTGGCTTTAAATCTTGTTGCAATACTCATATTGTTTCCTAGTAAGGATTATCATTATTAAATTACAACGTGTTTAGGTAATTATAGGGATGCACCTAGCGTCCACAAGGCATTCAGTTGCAGATAGGATTGACCAAGAGCATCTCCCATGGCTATCACTTCGGGGTGATTACGTTCAAAGGTTAGAGAAAATTCCCACCAATCTTTTAGATCTCTATCGTTGGAAGCCGCAATTGCTGCCTCAACCTCGTCTCGAAGGCCTACACGGCTAAGCGCCATGCGTATTTGTCTAGGAGTCAAGTCCGCATAGGCTACTGGTAGTGGGTCTGCGGGATCTGGAGTATTACCTTGAGCTAACCAGTCAACGTAGGCTACGTACTCTGCATTTTCCATACTTTGTGGAAAATACGTTGAGGTATTCACGTGAAAAATCATTGGTGAATTTGTTAGTTTGTACATCTTAAAACTCCTCTATTACTAGACAAACTCTGCCGTTACTAAATACGTATCTGTTCTTTGAGACCTTAACCCTGCCGTATTAGTAATTATGTTAAATGACACAGCTAAGTTACTCACGTTTAAGGGGCCTAAAAAGTTAATGTTTGTGTTAACTGTGTTTGTTAAAAAAGTAATGGCTTGCGTAGCGGTTCGCATTGGCACTGGCAAACTTACGGGAATAACAAACGTCTGTGTTGCAACGGTTGCGTACATGTCAAACACCAAAGTTATAGGTACGGCATACCGGTAACACTCTTTGAGACTATCTGAAACAGATTTAAACTCAAAAAGAGTGGCTTTTGTGCCTAGCTCTAGTTGAACGTTTGCAAAGATCACAGATTGACCCGCGGCAAGAGTCGGGCCAGCTCCATAAAATATTGATACCATAAGGCCTGTCGTTGCCGCCGCCGGAACAGTAAAAGTCTTTACTACCTGCGTCCATGTAGACGTTGGTATGGTAACCCCGCCCGTACTGCTTATTAGCGTGGTCGACGTAAACACGTCTGTGGAGTTTGCGTAAGACAAGGCGTCGTTTGGCGTAATGGAAGCACCTGTAGTTTGGTACACCCAATAACTTAAAGTTACCGATTGTCCTGCCATATCTCGACAATTCAAAGATTCAATTTTTTGCGAAAGAACAAAAGACGTGGCAGTTGCTGAACCTGTTATCTGTAAAACGTTTACATAAACAGAACCAGGCAGTAAGTTGGTAGTTTGTGACCAGGCGTTACCGGTACCGCCTGAGGCGAGTTGCCAACGATCGCAAACATAGACAAGACCAGTACCAGTAGTTCCCGAAGTTGCTCTTTGCGAAACCTTAAAATCGCCATTGATAATGCGATTACGTGAACCAGACAAAGAACCGCTGTTAATCGAAGTTATGGCAGACAAAGAAGTAATGTCCGAGTTAGCTCCCGATGCTGCTCCTCCTGAGGCAACCCAAGCAAAGGCAGAACCAGTCCACTGCAAATAGGTAGAAGCAACGCTTGGGGCAGTTATAAACCCTGTTGTACTTGCACCTGTTTGATAGTGAAGTTGATTTGCTACTCCGCCAGCCACGTTAGTAGCCGTATTTGCATTGCCACTTACCGAGCCTGTGATGGTACCGGTTACTGTCAAGCCTGTTAGAGTACCTACTGAGGTAATATTAGGCTGAGCCGCCGTTGCCAAAGTACCGGTTAACGTTGTTGCATTGACTGAAGTTAAGCCTGCTAAGGCTGTTGCAGTAGCACCTAGTGTGACTGCCGTACTACCTATAGTAACAGAACTATTGGTTAAACCTGTATTTGGAATACCAGTAAAGTTAGTACCTGTTAGAGTTGGTGTAGTGCTAAAGGCCGGTATGGCGCTCGCAGAACCGACTAAGACACCAGCAGCACCGGCCGTTACAGCTGGCGCGCCAGTTGGACCAGTTGTAACCACGCCGTAGTTAGCAGTAGGCACGAAACCTGTTGTAGAAGCCGCTGTTTGATAGTGAAGTTGATTAGCGGCTCCGCCAGCTACGTTAGTTGCAGAAAGCGCACCAACAGCCGTACCGTTAATTGAACCACTAATAGTTCCCGTTACTGTCAAACCTGTTAGAGTACCTACTGAGGTAATATTAGGCTGAGCCGCCGTTGCCAAAGTACCGGTTAATGTCGTGGCTGTAAGGGCAGTTAAACCTGCAATTGTTGTCGCTGTAGCTCCCAAGGCAATTGCGGTACTACCTACGGTAACAGAACTGTTTGTCAGTGCTGTATTTGGAATACCAGTAAAGTTGGTACCAGTCAAAGTAGGAGTTGTCGACCATGTGGGTACTGCGCTCGCAGAACCGACTAACACGCCAGCAGCACCAGCAGTTACCTGAGGTACACCTGTAGAAGATGTAGTTACTACCCCGTAGTTTGCGGTAGTAACAAACCCTGTTGTACTTGCACCTGTTTGATAGTGAAGTTGATTTGCTACTCCGCCAGCCACGTTAGTAGCCGTATTTGCATTGCCTGTAAGAGCGCCAGTAAAAGTCGTAGCACTAACTGAGGTCAAACCACTTATGGTTGTAGGTAGGCTTAGGGTAACTGCGCCAGTAGACGCAGAAACTGTAATCTGATTTGCTGTACCAGTTAATGAGGTAACGCCTAGGTTAGTAACAATGTTACCAGCCAAAGAAATACCTGTACCTGCGGTGTACGTTGCGCTACCGCCTGAAAACTGCACAAACGTAATTGCGGTTGTTCCAATTGTTGGGTTAAGAGCTGTTTGCGTCCAGCTGGTGTAAATGTTTACGGTACCGTTATTGACGTTTACAGACGCGTTGTTAAAAGCCGCTGAGGTGTTTTGATCTGTACTTCGAGTTAGTACCCAGGCAACAGACGCACTACCTACCGTTGTTACTGTGTAAATACCGTTTTGAAAAGCCGTAGTTTGATTTTTTATCAAAATACGGTCATTCAATAAAGCTGTGTACCCGTCAATCACAAATGTAGCTAAAGCACCTGCGTTAGTTAACGTTGCGCCTACTCCCGATGCACCGTTAGAGTAAGTCGCTGTCAAGTTAGCAGTAGACGCTGCCGCTACGGCGCTCTTCCAGGTTAAACCTGCCAGCGATGAGTCTACATAAGACTTAGGTGCAGCGTCAGAAGCATTTACTGGAGTGGGTAAACCAGTAATCGTGTGCGTACCGTCAAAGGTCAGCGTTCCGGTTAAAGACGAGCCTGTCGTTGACACAGGAGTGTAACCTAGCGCCGTTGTAATGTCCGCAGGGACAACCGCCGAAGTTGCGGTCACCAAACCCTTAGCGTTAGTTGTTACTTTCTGAAAAGAGGCAATAACAGGACTGGCGTTAACTGTTGCTAACGTAAAAGCTAAAGCAACAGGCGCAGAACCATTAAAGGTAACAGCACCTGTTGTACCATCTCCTGAGGCAATGCTAATGTTTTGAGCTGTCTGCAGAGTGGTAGCCGTACTTGCATTGCCTGTCAAAGCACCAGTAAAAGTCGTAGCACTAACCGAAGTTAGGCCCGTCAGCGTTGTCGTGAATGCAGGTACCGCAAAAGCGGAACCGACCAATACTCCAGCTGCACCAGCAGTTACCTGAGGTACCCCTGTAGAAGACGTAGTTACTACACCGTAGTTGGCAGTATTGACAAATCCAGATACGCCTGCAGCGGTTTGATAGTGCAATTGGTTAGCAGCACCACCTGCTAAAGACGTGGCTAATGCCGCAGTCAAATTAGCAACAGGGGTGGTTGAGGACACTACAAAAGGTGCTGTACCAGTAGCGACTGTAGATGTTAGCTGACCAGAGGCGGACAAAGTCGTAAACGCACCGGTACCAGTATGGTTACCAGTTAACGTTGTTGCACTAACCGAAGTTAAGCCTGCAAGAGTGGTAGCAGTCGCTCCAAGAGAAACCGCAGTTGAACCAATAGTAACAGAACTGTTAGTCAGAGCGGTATTAGCAATACCTGTAAAGTTGGTACCCGTCAGAGTAGGTGCTGTAGTAAATGACGGTACCGCAGAAGCTGAACCTACCAATACTCCAGCAGCACCAGCGGTAACAGCAGGTACACCTGTCGCGCCAGTGGTTAATACCCCGTAGTTGGCAGTAGGCACAAAATTAGATACACCTGCGCCTGTTTGATAAACTAACTGGTTAGCAGCACCGCCAGCAACGGACGTAGCTAAAGCCGCAGTTCCGCCTATAGACAAACTAGGTGCTGTTCCACTCAAACTAGCGCCGGAACCAATAAAGGAAGCCGCAGTCATTGCCCCGCTAATCGTTACAGCGGAAGGAAGGCTTAGAGTAGTTGCGCCTGAAACCGTAGACGCGTTAATCTGATTAGCCGTTCCAGAAACAGATAACACACCTGTATTGTTAATTACTTTACCAACAACGTTTATTCCTGTTCCTGAAGTAAAGGCGGCTGCTGCATCAACATAGGACTTAGAAACAAGGTCATTAGGGTTTACCGGTGTACCGCTGTTAGTGGGAGTAAAACCACCTAGGTTAAGAAATCCAGATAAAGTTCCACCAGTAAGCGGCAAATTGCCTGACGCAACTCCTGTTAGAGCACCAGTAAATGCACCAGTAAAGTTTGTAGAACTTACCGACGTTAAACCTGTTAACGTCGTTGAGGCTGTGCCTAGGAAAATTGAGGTAGTTCCTATTGTTACCGTATTGCTAACTAGGGCGTTAACTGGGACGCCTGAAAAATTAGTACCTGTTAGAGTTGGTGTGTTAGTCCAAGAAGGAGTCGCCCCGGAGACTAGAACTTGACTACTAGTACCGGCCGGCAGCAAAGATGTTATGCTAGGTCCTGACTGATAAGGCAAAGAACCAGCCGCACCGCTAGACAAGTTGGCTACCGACCCTGCCATAGCCACAATGTTTGTAAAGGCAGAGACATCATTAGATGCCATTACTGCTTTTACTTGAGTGCCGGGATTAGGCGCAGTAACTAAGAGTTGCATCAACGGGCCAGCAAGCTGAACGTCGAACGTCGCAAGGGCTGCACCAGAAGTGCTAACGCTGTTAATTTCGTTTACCCAGACATTAGTGCCGTCCTGAACTACAATTATGTCGGATATCTGATAGTAACCATTGTAGTAAACCTGCAGGCTGTAGTAGGCAGAACGATATTGATCCAAAGGAACAGAGTCGGCGATTTCAGGCGTGCCTAAAGTCTTTGTGACATACTTTATGACTCGCGTAATAGAGCTATCTGTTAAAGCAGTTGTGGTTACGGTAGGTGTAGATGCCTTAAAGCTCATTACCGCAGGCGGCACAGTAGAGTACGCAACCTTAATGGTACCTGTAAAAGATGTCTCAATAGTAACAGACTGCGCTAGATTGTCAGATACAAACAGTTGATTTACGGTTATTGGAGAACCGGAATCAAAAGTAAGCATTAACGGTTGTGGTGTGTAGACCAGAAAACTGTTGATCGCTTCTGTTATGACTAGCGGCGTACCTGCTGTAACCGAAAGCGTTTCACTTATTGCGGTTTCACAAAATTCTGTTCGTACAAGGTTTACCGCAGCTAGATTGTTAGAGCTGCTGGTTGCGTTTACCGAAAAGCGTAGTTGATTGGCGGTTGCACTCATGCTTATGCCCTTTGTGTTTTACTTCTATTAAATTACTTCAGGTAGTTATACGATATTCAAATAAACGGCAAAAGCCTTAGCCTCAAAACAAGAAATGTTAAGGAGCTAAGGCTTTAAAGTCTGTGTTAATTTAGTATCCCCGAAGTGCAAAATTGCCGGCTTGAAACCTAGGATTTGGGAACGGCACAGAATGATAAGGGTCTCCATAATTAGCCGTAGAACAATATATGTTACCAGAAGAATCTGTAGGGTAGATTATTGCGTAACTGTTAATAGCGGCACCGTAGTTTCCGTCTGAGGCAGCGTACCCAAACCCCATGCAGGCATCTGTTGTCTGAGGAGGAAAATTATTGGCGGTTACTAAACTGCAAGTTTGTTGCCCAATGCCTACTGACGGAGTAGAGCCTGTTACGAGCGGCCATTTAACCAAGAGGGGACTCTTGGAACCTAAGGGCCCATCTGCAGAAAAGGCATTATCCAAGACCCAACCTGAGCCGTCTTTGGAGTAGTAAGACCAACCGTCTAAACTCGACTGAACAATGTAGTAGTCATTAGGATAGTAATAGGACTGCCACGCAATACCAACAATATCAAAACTTGAATAGACAGGTAACGTTAATTGCTTCCAGGTTGCGCCTGCGTCGTAAGAAATTAAAACAAAATTAACAGGTGCTCCAGTAGAATCAGAAACACAGCCAAGTATTACCGTTTGACCTGACCCTTGAATACCGCCATTACGCGAAACTTGACCCCATTTGTAAGTTTTTCCCGCAGGCACGGGCAAAGTTGTTTTTGACCAGGTCTGACTAGCAATGTTGTAATGGAAAATATAATTTGAGCCTGCACCGTTTACTCCGTTAGTTACAACCAAAAACTCATAACTGTTATTACCAGAAAGGTATGTCACATCAACAAACTGGTGTACGTTACCTCCGTCTATTGGGCTGGCGGTCCAGGTTCTTGCAGCGTCAGATGCGGCGGGCAAGCTTATTGCAACGTTAGCCCCTGTTTCAGGAATGGCTATAATGTTGCCGTTAATAGCTTGATCTACTTCCATTTTTCGGTAGTCTTGGATTAAGACTCCTGTAGGCGACGGACCTGTTGACCAACCTCCGTAAATATTTGTTGCGTAATGAAAGCTGTTAGCTTGCAATGCGTAGCCTAAATACGTTGTGTTTTGAGAGATTTGTGGCTGAGTCAATCTTACGCATACTGCCTTGTAGGGTTTACCATTTGAAGGCACACCTAGATTTGTCCCGCCGCCGGAGGCAAAAGCCGGCACGCTTAAAGCCTTTATTAAAGGCCGCAGTGTTGTGTCCATTGGAAAGTCTTGCGATCTAAACATTCCTGCTGGCAACGGAGTTAGATTTGAATTAAAGGCTTCGTGCAAAAGAGTTAGAGACCCAACAGGAGAGTATCCTGGTTGAGAGGACAAATTCTGTTTTAAATAATTTTTGACCCACTGTTTAGTTGCATACTTTAGAAAAGAAGCTGCCTTGGCAAAGTAAGTTAAGTCCATGATTAAATCGCGTACTCCATAGTTAGGGGAGAATTTTTAAACGGGCGGTAAAGAGGGTCGCCGCAGGTTATTGATATGGTAGAGCCGACACCTGCCAGTAGAACAGCCTCCGCGCAAGTTAGCCCAATAGATAAATAAAGTTGTAAAGCTTCCATTGATACGGTATTACCTGCACCAGGCTCTTCAATTGTTCCAAACCAGGTGCAGCCACCTTTGCGTTGAAAATCTAAACCTACCATGTACCCGTAGCTGGTGCTCTCATGCGCTAACGCACCCGGTAAAACGTCAAAGCAATTTGTGTAGGCAGCCTGCAAAGGTGTCCCAGGTGTAGGCCACGGATTTGTTAGAGCACATCCGTTCCACATAAAGAGATTCATTCTAGGAGCTGTTCCCGCAACCAGAGAATTAAAATCCACATTGCGAGAGCCTGTTAGTCTAGGTAAAGCATGAGGCGCAACGTCTATGCTTAAGGTAGAACCGTAGGTCTCCAAAGTTAACATGCCTACTCTGTCAGCCCATTCTCTTGCTTTTTGTGAACCACGAGCGTGCATTCTATAGTAACCGTAAGGTCCAGAAAGACTACCAAGCCGGTCCCCTAAACCAAAAAGGGCCTGTTTACCCACATGCAAGGCTGCACCTTCGTTAGCAATTGCATCGTCGATAATACGTTTGGACTCTGCAAAAGTCTCTCCTGCAAACAAATCTACATCTCGGTAGTAAGTACCTATGCGTCCTGCAGGGACAACGATGTTATTTGGGTCAGTTAGCAGCCTATAAGGAAACGAACTGTCAAAACCTACCGCGTTATTCTCTAACGTTGCCGGATTAGTTGCTACGTAAGGCCCATAGGTAGAGTAACCGACAAGGCTATTAGGTTGCTGTGCTCCCAATGTGCTTTGCTCTGGAAAAATTAAACCCGGTGACGGTACATTTACAGGCTGCGCGCGGTAGCCTAGATAAAATTTAAAAATTCCTTGTGACGGAGTGCAAAAGGGCACTGCTCCGGCGTATGCTCCAACCAGGTAGGCATACAGAGGCGGTGTCTTTGCGGACATAACCACGCAACTTAAACCATTAAGATTTTTAAGAGCCAGAAGCCTTAATCCCAGGGCATAAGAAAGAGTTGGGACAGGTTGGGTACTCATGTTAGTACCTAAATCCATGTAAATCTTATAAGCTGGATTTAGGCCCCTAACCGTAATATAGTAGTTTGCAACCGCGTCACTTACGTCAATTGTTAGGGGATTAGAATTTACTATTATTGCCGTGGTCTGTGGATTGACTGTGGTAACGGCTGTTTTAAACTCGGCCATTCTAAACCCACCCAGAAATAAAGAGCGGGTCCCCGTCTTTGTTAAAAGTTATGGTTTGCGTCTTTGTAACACCGTTAAAAACAGCCGTACGAGTAGTTCTCAGAGTAGCATCCTCCACATTTGGGTTAGAGAAATCAGTTAGCTGATCGTAATATTGGATAGTTACAGGCGCGGCTGTTTCTGAGTCTGCTGGTATGCCAGCTACTAAAACGACGGTCTCTAATCCATCTGAATTCATGGAGTAGAAACTGCCGTCTGTTTTTGCATAAAACAAGACACTACCTACGGGAGGCGGTGATACTGTTGTATTTACTTCAGGAAAAAGAATAACATCCGGTGAATAAGACATGCCACTCGTTCCTTTAGATTAAGGGTAAGTAGGGAAGGTTCCTAGCGGGACTATCTGCAAGGCGTAAACAGTTGCATCTGCGTAGGTTGTTGCTATGGTATTCATAGCCGCATTTATTAAAGTTGGGTTATCTGCATAGCTAGGACCACCACTAGGTGTAAACAGGCAAGTTGCCAAAGTCGGGTAGTTAACACCTCCAATTACAATCGGTACTACCACCGGCCCGCTAGAATCACCGCCTGAAATTGGACTTGTCCAAGCGTTGTACTGCGAAAATATCGTACTCTGATTAAAATAAGTGGTGACGTTTCCTACTGTGTTTGAATCTACAACTCGTTGTGTACAGATTTTACCACTAGCATCGTTAGCCTTCAAATTAACAGCCATAACCTGCCCAGTAACCACGGTGTCTACGGGAGCATACAGAGTGTAATTTATAGGCATAATGTAGTAAGGCGTAATCGAAGGCGCCCCGCTTATCCACCTAAGATAAACGATACAAACATCGTCCAGAAGGTATGAATAATCCACACACTCCGCAGACCATAAGACGTTATTAAGGTCAAGCCAGTAAAGTGTTGTACCGTTACCGTTTACACCTTTGCTTGCTGTTAGACCTCCTGATGATGCCCAGTGCTTGGCACAGACAGCATGACGTGGACTAATCAAATGCATCGGGTCTTGTTGCCCGGCAGCCGATGTACCTAGGTTAGGTGTGTAAAAGCCAAGTGACGTGGCAGCAAATACCCAAGCAGGAAAGGGCGCATTTGGATTACGCTGAAAGTTAGGGTAGGTACCTATGTAGTGATTAGCATTAGTTGCATTGTAAGTCTTACCAGAAATCCATCCTGCAACCAGAGTGTTAACGGTATTGCGCAGCGAGCCACTAACAAAGCCTGTCAGTATCTGTTGCTGCACTGTAGACGGTATGTTTGCAATAGCCTGCTTAACTGTAATTGAGGATTTACCGCTAGTAACCTGGGTTATTGTGGTGCCGTCCGCAATTCGAGTCACGTTTCCGTTCGTATCTACACTGTGAATTGCCGGAGTTAGGCTCGTAAAAGTGCAATTGCTTCTGTTAGGTACAATCTTAAAGTTGGTATCCTGAGACACCCCATTAAAAAGATTGTACGTGTAGTCTCGGTAAGCGCCTGTACCTGCGCCCGCAGCTACTTGTAAAGGCGTAGGCACAGTTATGGCACTCAGTTTCTCCAGTGTATTGTTTCCGCGCAATTTTTTTGCAGTTAGAGAAAATCGTAGGTTGTTTGCCATACTTACCTACCTTACGGGGATACCCAAATTGAACCGTCAGTTTGAACTGTGTTTTTAGTAACCGGATTGGTTGAGGTTGAAACGCCTGTGCCAAGAACGGGGGCGTTACCGAAATAAACTCTTGATAAACCAGTTACTGTAATAACGACACCTGAGTAGATGCTATAAAGACTGTAAACGCCAGCACCTATATTAAGGGAACTCATTTGCGTAACGTTCAAAGTGACGTTATTAAAAGTTAGATTGTTATTAGCGGTCTCCAGATGAGAGCCGTAGGTTAGATTTACTGCACCGGCCGTGGCTATATCAAATTTACCAAACGTAGCTCCTGTTAAGCTAAGATCCAAGAACGACTTTGAAAACGTACTTACCTTATATCCAAAAAATCTATTATAAAAGGTAGCCGTAGCCCCATGATAGGCATTAAAAGTTCCCGTCATAATAGTATCTTGAAGATATGCACTTTGCGGAGGGGCAATTGAACCTGATATAGCCCCCGAAAAAACGCCGGCTATACTTTCTTTGTTGCAGTAAACGTTTAATCCAGTAAACCCAACTTGAAAAAATCCCCTAAAATAAGAAACGTCTACGGCCGTACTGGTAACCCAAGATTGTAGAACATAGATAGTCCCAGTCACACCAGCTGGTAAATACGTTCCGTTCTGTGTACTTACCTTAAACGCACAGGTAATAGACCCACCGACAGCGTCAACTGCGGTTGTTGTAGCTATTCCGCTAAGGCATCCATAATTTGTACCAGCTGAGGGTGCCACTGCGATAGGAACGCCCACTCCTGAACCGGGTAAGGTAGCAACTATGGCTGCGGCCACGGCAAAAGCGACGGTGCGAGCACCATCCGTGGTACCGCCCATTGTTATTCCTGTAAATGGAATTCCTGAGGCGCCGTTAACGTAACCGCCAGTTATGCCTTGATAACCTTGTACTATTAACCAAGGTAGCGGAGTTGTTGGAGTTGCCAGCGTATTAGCCCCAAGTGCCAACTGCAAAGTAATCACGACTCCGGGCAACGCACTACATTGAGACAAGAACGTTATAGCGGTTGACCCGCTAGTAAAGTGAGTACCTATAGAGTAGGTAGCACTTGTAGTAAATACGCCAGGTATGTTGTTTGCTGGTGTTGTAGTAACAGAAGCGATTGGCATAGCCGTTGGATAGAATACTGTGCCTCCGTTGGCTAAACCGTTGTACTGAACAATAGCTGGTCGGTCAGTAGCGGACGCGATCTCACCTAAGCCACCAGTAACTGTCAAAAGGCCACTTAAAATATCCGTACGAGGAATGACGTTAAGAATAACGTCACCAGTAACAGGATCAATTGCCATAATTTGACCACTTGGCCCGTTAATGGCTGTAACCGCACCGCTACCATTTACAGAAGCAGTCACAGTAGAAACCCAGGCGCTACCATTGTTTTGGTAAACAGCGTAAGGTGCAGCAGAGCCCACCAACGCCATAGTTCCGTTAGGAACCGTAGCCACGGCTGGCAAGGCTGCGGTAGAAGCAAAAGGCCCAACTGCGTTCTTAATAAAGTTTGTATCTACGTAGCCTTTGTTTGCAACGTCGGAGGCATTTGCGGGCGTACCGCTATTAGTGGGAGTAAAACCACCTAGGTTAAGAGCCCCAGATAAGGTTCCACCTGCTAGAGGCAAATTGCCGGATGCAACTCCGGTTAGAGCACCGGTGAAAGTTGTTGCACTAACTGAGGTAAGACCTGTTAGGGTGGTAGCCGTTGTTCCTAGTGTAATTGCCGTTGAACCAATAGTTAGGCTACCCGGAGGAAGTGCTGTCCAAGCAAAAGCAGAACCGTTCCACTGGAGAAAAGTTGAACCCGTTGTAGGTGCGGAGACAAAACTTGTGGCGCCAGGAGCTGTCTGGTATGCTATTTGATTAGCAGCACCGCCTGGTAGGTTATTGTTAGCTAGGCTAGTTTCTACCCCTGAAGAATTCAGAGAGTAAAAGTTATTGTCTGCTTTTGAGTAGAGTAGAATATTACCTACAGGTGGGGGAGTCAGCGGCGTGCTTGTCCCCTGAAGCATCATAATATCTGATGGATATGTCATAGTAAAACTACTCTTCCTTTGTTAATTAGGTGGCCCGCAACAATAAGCCTTCTGGAAACTATGTACTGGGAATTAGCTGGTATAGTAAATAGATCTGTTGCGACACCACTTGGTGGAACTAAATTACTTGTGCCTACTTGTGCCGAAGAGCTACTCGAGGACTTTGCCCACGTAGGCACACCACCTACACTTGTTAGTACGTAACCGTCAGAGCCAATAGGCAATAGGCTTGTTTGGTTTGCCCCAGTTTGATAGGGAATTGAACCGGCATTACCGCCACCAAGATTAGATGCTACTGTTGCCCTATTTGAGTTGCTGGAGTTTGAAAGCGCCTGCGTAATGTTTGGATTGCTCCAGACAAAATTAGTACCGTTCCAACTAAGGTAGGTATTAGGTACCGTAGGCGCTGCGGTAAATCCTGACTGACTACTGTTTATCTGATAAGGGATTTGATTGGCAACACCTGCAGGAATAGTTGCGCCGCCGCTTGGTGTACCCCAAACAAAATTAGTACCGTTCCAACTAAGGTAGGTATTAGGTACCGTAGGTGCAGCCGCAAATCCCGTCTGGTCTGTTCCTATTTGAACTGGAATTTGATTAGCGGCACCTCCAGCTATATTTGCCGCCGCTCCGAAAAGTATTGTAGTCATTTATTTACCTTTAATTTACGGCAAATTCCAATAGTAGTTACCAAACAATCTAACAGCAAGGTAGATTGTCCAGGCAGCCAAGTTACCCACACCCTGAGCAACTAAAGCTTCTTTTAAGACCTTGTCAGCTATTAGGCGATCCGGTACTTGATGATTTCCTGATGCGTCGCGTGAATATAGGAAGTCATGCAAAGTACCAGCTAGATTTCCCCGGTCACCTAACCAATCAAAAATTAAGGGTACGCGAGGTACGCTTGTAAAGTCGGTAATAAAACCCTTAGGTACTGTGAAGGTATAAGCCACAACATCTGACTGATACACTAGGTCTTCTGTAAGTTCCCAAGTACCACGACCTTGCGCAGACACATCCTCAAGTTGTTCGACAAAAAGTTTTGTTTTAAATTCAGCCATTTTTGATATTCCTTTATCTATTCGATTATTAGGTAAGGCTAGTCAGTAAGGTTGTTCATAATTCCAACAATGCCATGGAACTCTCTGTGCATAAACGATTCGTAATAACGCACATTTGGATGAAGCGTGTCAAACCCATCGCCAATCATAAAATCGCCATTACCGTGTGTAGTGTTTGCGGTTGTTCCTACATGACCATCCCCATTTAGCCAGCGTACACCTGACGCATCAGAAATAGTTGGCAAGAATTTAACGTGCGGGTGATTGTAGTTAGCAATTGCCGTAGCCATATCTGTTTCTACCTGAACAGCACTTGCAACGTCTGTCGTTAGGTTTGCTCCTGATGTTGCGTAACCTCCGGCGCAAATAATTATCAAATTCGGCAATGAGGCAAGTAACGTGTCAAAGTATTGTTTATATGCCGCTTGACGTGCCGCTGACGTAAACTGACCTGAATTGCCAACGTCATTATTTATGGGACGCACGTACAAAATATCAGGTGCAGCGGCAAGTACCCTAGGTATACGAGTAATTAGAGTTGAACCTCCGCCGCTATTTATAAACCCTGTTGAGCCTGTAGAAGAGTCCCACACGTCATCGCAGCCTAGCATATTTGCAAGACGGTGCGCAGGTTTGTGATACCCATTTGAAGGTTGTCCGCCCTGTGTAGTCGAATCTCCCTCAATATAAAGACGATACCTATTTGGATTAGACGGTTGCCAAACGCTGTATCTGGGGTCTACGTAGATACCAGTAAAAACTGAACCTCCAATTGGCAACCTAATACGCCTAACTTTACTGGGCTTGCCTGACCAATCAAGAATATATCCGGAGTTATTACCAGTTCCTGTCGGATACCAAGTGTATCCTGTTCCTGATTTATTCCAAAGAGGCCAACCGTTAATCGTTGGTGAGATTACGTATGAGCCTCCGTTTGAAATCACATTCAAAATAAGATTCGGCGCGTCCGTCATAAAATCAACGGAAAAAGAATTTGGATAAGTAACGGCAGTAATTCCGTTTCCGCCACCGTAACCTACACCATTTATATAGTCGGAACCTGTTATGAACATTGCATTCAAATCAGCAGACCCAACTTGAGGCGTGTAATGTTTTGTATTTGCAGCAGGTACAGTTCCAAAGCTAAATGTTGGAGTGTCACTTACGTCAGGAGAAAGAACGTCTGTTGTGTACGCTCCCACATACAACCACTGCAATAAATCCGTAGCGGTTGGAATTACTGCACTACCGGTACCTGTGGGAGCGGTAACAGTGGTCACGCCACCTATTGGAAAAGCAACACCACTGGAGAGCGTTCCCATAAGTGCGTAAAGATTTCCTGCATTGCTACAAACGTACCCAGCCTGAACTAGCACACCTGCGGCCCACGCAGGAATGGCGGCTAGTGATTTTTGGCTACGGTAGTTAGCACCGTGAGGCAAAGACGCAAAAAACTTATTGCGTATATTGTGGACGGTAATTTTACGACCACCTGGCCCCAGCAGCCCCGTCATGTTGTTAAAGGCGTCTGTTACTCCAGTAATTGGGGGATAACTAGACGTGTTGTTCAGGACCCCACCGACATACCTGTTAATTAAACCGCCACTGAGGGCGTCTAAAGCAGGCTGAGGACTCGCAAACTGTAGACTCCCGTTGGGAGGTAAAGTGGCAGAACCAACAGCTAGACTACTATTAGTAGAGTTAACGTAGACGAAGTTAGACATTTTTAATTCCTTTTAAAAGTCTAGTAGACCAAATTTGTATTGCTGATTTGCTTCCAGCTGTTTGCTGCATTGGTTGCGTCACAGATGCACAGGTTATTAGCCACAATAGTTCCAGCTGTGGTTGCTCCATTGTGAACAATAGTTGCGCCCGGACTATTACGACTTACTTTTGTCAAATCAAGTTTTAAGGTGGTATCGCCTTGTTTAATCACATAGCCAGTAACTCCTGGGTCAACGCACAATAAACCTGATGCGAGTATGTTGTTTGACCACCAAATGTTATGAGCGTTAACGCCTGACCCGTAAACAAAACAGTTGAACCAAGAAGCATTCAGAGTATTATTGGCTATTCTGAGGTTTAGTGGCGAACCTGTTGAAGATACGACGTTTTGAACCTTATTAAATGTATTGTTGTAAATGTTAAATTGGGTAGCCGGATTATTGTTGCTGCCTTGAACTGGAATAAGATAGGTAGCTGTAGTAGCTGCAACACTATCAAAATAACAATTTGTTAGGTTTACTTCTTTAACGCGTGTTCCTGTGCCACCTCCAGCCCAATAGGCAGATATAACACCAGTGCCTGACGTAACTTGACTGAAGATACAGTTGTCAATGTTAACTTTGTTAACGTACTGACCTGCCGCGTTTGAGTTAGTAGGCAGCAGCAAAGCCCAGTTTCCGAGAGTGTTATCAATGTCAAATTTACTATTACGAACCGTCAATGTGCCAATTTGGTAAGATTCCCAAACCTGTTCAAAAAATGTTGTTGTTGCTGCTCCAAAAGTTTTAAGTGGAACTTCAGAAACAAAATTGTCTATTTCTAGTTTGTTGATTTGAACAATTGCCCCGTAATTTGGGATATTTACGTCTTCAAAGGTAATAATCGACGCACCGCCCTGTGTACCACCTAGGTACCAATTCTTAATAGTAACGTCATTTATGATTGCTGTTGTACTCGCAGCGTCACCGGAGGCAATACAGAATTGAGGAGTTGGGCTACTTCCACTTGACTGGTTAAAGTAACTAGGGTATACACCGTCAAACAACACCCCAGTTATGTTATTAAACGGCAGTGCAGAGTTGGCACCGTCAATCAAGTAGCGAGCATTTTGAAACTGCGGGCGAACGTTGCGAACGGTAAATCCAATCAGCTCTCCTCCACCTAGGGGAACAGTGCCCTGCCCAACAGTGCCCAGAGTAGCGGTACCTTGCGGGAAGTTTATGACTGCGCCAGCATTACGAGGAAACACGTTAAACGGGTAGGCAGCTTCAGGATCATTTGAGGTGTGAACCACAAAGTCATCGTTAGTAGAGCCAGTAATACTATCAACAAGAACTCCCCAATTTGGTCCCATAGAGTGGATACCGTCTGAGGTAGTCTGCAAGTTAATGTCCCTAAATGTTGGCCGCCAAGAATTACAAAACGCGATCGAGTATTTCAAGCCACCAACTAACTTAGTTTGATGGACATAGAGATTTGCTGTTTTGTTAAAACATAAGATGTGACCCATCCAACTTGCGTCGCTGGTGATACCATTTCCATCAAAAATTCCGCCTTCAATCTCAATATTGTTGTCGCATTTAGAAGCAGATAGGATACAGTAGACGTTTGCTGTTCCTGCACCTACGCTAATAGCCGTTCCATTAGGCGTTGCCGACACTTGAAAGGACGTAGTTGAGAGCGATGACGCAAGTACGTAGTAATTTGTGTTTGCTGTTAATCCTGTAGGTAAAGCACCTGCACCGACGCCAGTAAATTGAACCTGTTGCAGCCCAATAAAAGAGTTTTGCATCGATATTGTTGTTGTTCCGTTTGTTGTTACAATAGGCTGTGCTATCGCATATCCAAGAACGCTGGGAACTATCGCTGCTCCGTTTAAGGAGGCAGATATCTGAAAAGTAGTGCGAGTTAGGCCTGTTGCGATTACGTAATAAACTACGCCAGCAGTAATGTTACCTACCGTCTGATTAAAAACAATAGTCTGTGTATTCACAAAATTATTGTTTCCATTGATAGTTGCCTGTCCTGCGGTTAGGTAAACAGGTATTGTTCCGTTAAGAAGAGGCACACCAACTGAGGTAGAAAAATATTCTATAGTTACAGTGTTAGATGCCACTGCAAAAACTTTCCAGGCACCACTAAATGCTCGTGAAGTGTCGTTCTTGATAAGAATGTAATCCCCTACATTCCAATTGTGTGTTCCGATAACACTAAATTGAAGAGCAATCGAACCAATGGATATACTAGAAACTACCTGCGGATTCAAGAGGTAGAATTGCGGGCTTGCCCAATTTACGTTCCTAAGAACATTGTCCACCCTACCCGGTTCCATGTAAGGACCGCTAGCCCATATGTAGCCGCCGGAAATTGGTGTGGCTGATTGATTACTTTGCGTTACTGGCAGCGTGTAATTAAAAGAATTAGTACCGGTTATGGTGCATTGCCATAGACCATTAAAGAAATCTTGACTAAATTGAACTCCGCCTACAGCCATAATGTGACTAGAGCCGACAGTTAAACCAATGGCGTTTGTAGTGGTCGCAGTAACCAAAGTACCTACGTTTGACAACGTTACTGTACCTAAATTGTTATTATTTGTCGCAGCGGCTAACTGAATGGTAGTATTTTTGCCCAGAATAAATCGGGTGTTGCTTCCGATCAACAAGGCGTAGGGGATTTGATAAACACCCGGTTGAAGCATTGTTACATTGCCGCCTTTATTCAAAGCAGCTTGAATTGATGCCACATTTACCGCAGCACTAGCATTAGGAGACGCACCAAAGAAACCTGCGTCAACATATCCAGCAGTTCCATTCGGTCCCACCAGTCCTAAAAGGTTATTGCTGGTATCCGTTACTCCCGTAATTGGAGAATAACTAGACGTGTTGTTTAGCACTCCACCAACATACCTATTGAGTAAACCCCCACTTAAAGCATCCAGTGCAGGCTGGGGGCTTGTAAACTGTAGACTCCCGTTGGGAGGTAAGCTAGCAGATCCAATATCTAGAATGCTGTTAGTAGAGTTAACGTAGACGAAGTTAGACATTTTTAATTCCTTTTAATTAAGGTTTTTTAGTTTGTAGAGCGTTGAAAGGAAAACGCCAACAAGCTCATCAACAATATTTTGCAGAGCCGTATCTTTCTCTGATATAGCAGTGTAACGTGTACCTTCTAAAAGACCTAGGTGCTCTTCAATAACAACAATAACGTCAGCTTCCTTTGGCGCTTCAAGATACGGAATCTCTACAATACCGTGACGTCCCTGATAAGCCTCAATGAGCTTGTCGGCCAGCTCTGTTACCTGCTCGTAGTAAGCCTGAAGGGCCATGTGTTGACTGTAACTTTGAGTTTTAAGGTGAGCGCGATGTGCCCAATCACGAGTTAAAAAGAGCAAAGCAAATAGTTCAGATGCCATAGTTTAATTCCTTTAGAGTTTAAATAAACCTAGTTGTAATTTAATGATTAAATTGAACTATAAATACAACTAGGAAAATTAAAAATCATGAAAATAACACCTACACGCTCTGGTAAGTCTGAGTTTCTTACAGTCTTTAATAAGGCTATGTCAGAAACTTTGGTGATGACAAAAAAAGATCCAATGCGTCTTTTTAGACTGCGTTGCTCGCAGATACCTTTCTGCCCCCACAACGCTCTTCTTCAGTATGGCGCCTACGGTATGCACGAGGCTACTGAGATGATGTCCGCCTATTACTTTGCGGTTGGACACGCGGTGCATAAAGTTGTTCAAGACTATCTGATGCAAAGTGGGCAATTCATTGCCGACTACCATTGCAATGAATGCGGCAAAAAATACAAGCTAAGCCGTCAAGTTGAGTGCTGCGGATTCTCAACCGCCTACGAAGAAATTGAAGTTTCCTACAAGGGCATAATTGGACATATCGACGGCGTATTTGTAGATTCAAAGAAGCGTGTTTGGATTATTGACTACAAAACCTGCACGTTGCTAAACGCAGACTCTAAAGTTCGTCGACCTAGTCAAGGTTATTCGATGCAAGTTAGGGCCTACGCCTATTTGCTCTGGAAACAATACAAGATAAAAGTCTTTGGCTGTATGCTTGTTTACCTACCAAGAGACAACCCAGCAGTTCCTAAGATATGGGAACTGCACATGAATGACGACCAGTATAAAAAAGTACGTCAAGCTCTTTTAGAAAATCGGGCAGTTCATAAGAAAACACTAACCTGTAGCACTCTAGAAGAATATCAAACACTCTTGCCGCACAGATGCGGCGGTGAGTATTGCCGCTACTGCAACAAAACAGACGGCCAGTTAAAAACTTTGTTCACAAAATTTATGAAAGCCGGTAGGTACCCAATCAAATCCCCGGAGAGTTAAATGCGAAAAATAGAAGTTAGTGTTGCAAGAACCGTTCAGGCTAGACAGTTTGAACCAGTTACTGTAGAGGTTAGAGAAACAATCTCAATTGCAGACGAGGAGGACGCAGAAGAAGCTCGGTTGAGTCTTTATAAAAAAGTCACGGCAATGGTTAAGAAGGGCATCGACAACGAGCTTCTAAAAGCCTCAAAAGAAAATCGCCCCGAAAGGAAAAGATGATGACAATTGAATCCATTCTCAAAGACATAAAGCCCAAAAGAGAAAAAGAGAAAGTTATACCCATAATGCCGGGTAAGTATCGAATTATCGGAAACGTAAAGAACGCTACGCTGAGTGAGGTTAGTTGCGTTGCTGGCGCAGTTATGATAGAGATAGGCAGCGTAGCAGCAGACACAATGATTGTAAATGAGGTTACCCCGATTTACGAAAACAGTAAGGACGTCTGTCTAACCAAACTTACGCAGCTACGTAAATGGCTGCCTTGTAAAAGCTGTGCTCATAGAGTTTTTATTGAACCCACGGGTGCTGAATAAAATCAAAACGTTAAATACGTTAATTAACTTAAAGATACTATGGCACAAGAATCTACCACCCTTCACACAAAATATCGCCCAGAGACATTAGAAGACGTAATTGGGCATGAGGTTGCGGTTACTCGCCTAAGGGGTATGCTTAAAACAGGAAAAATACCTGGAGCATTTCTCTTCACAGGCCCGCCTTCAGTTGGCAAAACTACTCTTGCACGAGCTTTGGCTGCCGCAATTAACGGCAAGCCAGTAAGTCAGCAGCAAGCAGACTACCGAGAGCTAAACGCGGGCGACCAACGAGGCATTGAGGACATGCGAGAACTAGTTCGCATATCTAAGTTTCGACCTTCTGGTAAAAAGAAAATATTTGTTATTGACGAGGCCCAAGCCCTCTTAACAAATAATGTTGCGGCCACGGCGATTTTGAAGCCTTTGGAAGATGCAGGTACAACAGATACAATCTGGATTCTGTGCTCTATGGACCCCTCAAAGTTTGCGTCCGCAACAACAGGCAAGGCAATTGCTAAACGTTGTACGCAAATTGTTCTTGAGCCGCATCCTAACTCTGTTCTGCTAAAACAAGGCCTCAAAATCGCTAAGGGCGAGAAGATGAGTTATCTGGAGAAAGACCTTCTAAAGGAAATTGTTAAGGCTTCTGACCAAGACATGCGGACACTTGCTAACCTAATCGGCGGTGTTAGAGACTACTGGGAAGGCTTGAAAGACAAAGAAGAGCTAACGGCTGAGGCTATTGCTGACGTTATTAAGTCTACTGAGAATTCAGATGACAAGCTTGTGGTTTCTGTTCTATCTGGCGTTTTTCTTTTGAAATACACGCAGGTACAACGTGCTCTAATGGATGTACAGGACGGCTTCGGTTTCTTGAAAAAGCTTTCCTGGACGGCCGAAGCTTTGCTAAACAACGCTGTTCTAAACGGTGAACGACATCCTAAGGTCTGGCTATCCCAAATGGCAAGAGATGTGCAGAATCTTCTTAAAGCTCAGAAGATTACTCTTGGCGAGTACGCTGCGGTTAACGAGGCTCTAGTTAGCTGTGCCCTTTCTGCTAATGCTTTTGCGGTAACGGAAACACAATTACTTTCCGCAAGGCTGTATCGGTTAATTAAAGACTTAAACGCTGGAAGGAATAAGTAAATGCGCCCCCTAAAAGATATGGTAGGTATTCACAATTTCTTTAGCGAGAACATAAAGCCTAAGAAAATTATTAGCTTCTCAGGGTCAGCAGGTTCAGGTAAAGATACCGCTGCGAGTTTCCTTATTGAAAAGTACGGTTTTACAAAATTTTCCTTTGCTGGCATACTAAAGGACATTGTTGCAGATCTCTTCTCTTGGCCTAGGCACATGGTTGAAGGCGACACAAAAGATTCCAGAGCATGGCGAGAGCAAGAAGACGCGTGGTGGACAGAGCGTCTAGACTTCGGCGTCCCAATTACGCCTCGTTGGGTTTTGCAATATATTGGAACAGAAGTTTTCAGGAACAACTTTCAATCCAATATTTGGGTGCTGGCGCTAGAACGTGCAATAGACACATGCCCTACAGACGTCGTTATAACCGACGCCCGGTTCTTTCAAGAGTTTGAATTCCTAAAAGCCAAGCAGGCAAAGATTGTAGGTCTTCATCGTGTTACTCCTAAATGGTTAGACAAGTTCTACAAAGGAGTAGAAGCAGAGATGGAGAAGACGGAATGGACTTGGAGTACCCCCACGCTTAATACGGCCTACCTAGACGACCTGGCTAAGGCTGCAAATCAGGTTGTGGTAAAGCAACAGATTAAGGGGCCTAACGGTCATCTTCTCCACTCCTCCGAGTACCTGCATTTTCTGTGGCAATGGTACGATGTTGTAATTGAAAACAAATCTGACGTAAACAGTCTATTTACCAAAGTAGAAACTTTTGTGTAACTTTCGATGCTGACAATAAAAAAATTCGGTATAGGTGGTGTAGGTCCCTTTAAGAAGCAGGTTAGCCTGGACATTGTTCCAGGCATAACTTACCTTTACGGTAAGGATATTACAAAGGGTGGTAACGGTAATGCGGCTGGTAAGTCTTTATTTGCCGCGTCCTCAGCAGAGATTTTCTACGATACACCCTTGGTAGGTCATAAGCAGGATAGGGCAAAGAAAGGTTCTAGGTTTATTGAATTCGTTAAGGACGGCAAGACAGTAAGAATCGAAACGGTCTTTAACGGTAAAAGTGAAAAGGTTTCTATTGAGATCTCAGGCAAAGACGGCACGGAGCGCACTAACAAGATGACCAAAGAAGCGGCTAGAAAGCTTTGGTCAATTAGTGAAACAGACTACCGTACATACGCCTATTTAGATTCACAGGTCCCCCATCCGCTGGTTCGTGGTTCGACTACAGAGCGTAAAGAGTTCTTTACCTCGTTCTTTAGGCTCGATATACTAGATGCCGAGAAGAAAATCTTTCAAGCAGAATTGCTTAGAGTTAAAAAGGCAAGGACTGCTCTTATAGAGCTTGAAACTGCCTATAAAGATTTGACTAAAGATCTTCTTCCAAGAGAAAAATACATTGAATACTCTGAAAATCTTGCAAGGCTTGAAAAGCGATTAGAGACTCTGCGGGACCAATCTGCAAGTAATGCGCGCCTACAAAGGCTTTTGGATTTTGAGAGCTATGCTGGCCCTAATTTGACAAAACTTAAAAAGCTTGTTGATGATCTGGACGATTTCCATAAAATCCACAAGAGCTTCCAAAGAAGGTTAGCAGTAGCCAAGGAGAGAGAATCTCAATTAGAGGAGTACAAACTTTACAGGCGTGAATTAAAGAATTACAAAGACGCAATATCTGATTTGGATATGGATGCGTCTATGGAAGATTTACGTGAAGCTTCTGAGGCTTATCAAAAGGCTAGTTCTAAATGTACTGAGCTTGAAGACCTAGAGGCTCCTAAAAAGGTAAGGCAGCCACAAAAGCCAGAATCAGACAGAGACCTCTTAGTTGCTAGGCGGTCCAAGTTAAAGCATGAGCGCGAACACTTTTTAAAATTCAAAAAAGGTATATGCGAAACATGCGGACAATCTGTTAAAGTATCTTCACCAGAAAAGGTCAAAGCAAATCTTCTAAAGGTAGAAGCGGAGCTAGAAGAATGGGATACGTATCTTGAAGATTTAGAAACCTACAAAGCCTTTCTTAAAGAACAAGAAGCTTACAATAAAGACGTTGCGCTCTTAGAAAAGGCTAAAGCAATTAAGAAGAAAAACAAAGAGCTCCACGAACTATATAAAAAGAGGTCTAGTTTAAAAGAGCCTACGCAGGTAGAAAAACCTGAAGACGTGGAAGAGATTGAATTTTTGCAGAAGAGGTTAGCGGTGCTTGACTTCTGCAAACCGCATATTGAGACTATTAGAGACTTAGAAACTTTAACCGAACAAGACCGTAATAAAAGATTCGATTTAACAGAGCTTGACGGGCTTCAAGAAGAAGTTACTGAAGTAAAAATAGCTTTAGAGATACATAAGTCTGTTCGAGGCAAGGCCAAAAACGTTAAAAGCCGAATAGAGGAGATATCTGTTCTAGTAGAGAACGAAAAGGCTTTGGAACTTTTGGTTGAAGGTTACGCAGAGAAGGCCATTAAGAAGATGGCAGTAGAGGCTATATCCCAGCGTCTAATGTCTACGGTTAACAAATACGCACCCCTGGTATTTGAGGACTATCACTTTGAATTTGTTTGGAATTCTCAAATATCTTTGCTAGTCTCTCGCAATGGAGGAGAGCCTACAGACGTTAGAAAGTTGTCGGGTGCAGAGTCCAAGTTGTTTACCCTAATCCTTGTCCTAAGTCTTTTAATGTTTGTGCCTAAAGCAAAGCGGTTGTCTTTAATTATTCTAGACGAACCCCTTGCCTCATTTTCGGAGGAAACTGGAGAGTTGTTTCACAAACTTTTGCCGCACATACAGCAGGTTATACCTTCAATTCTTGTCGTAACTCCTGACGCAAGAGAACGGTTTGAAGGTGCCAACGAGTTCACAGTTGTAAAAACATCTAAAGGTAGTCAAATTGTCCAAGGTCATCCATCTACTATCTAAGCCTGTGCCCGTATTTGGCACAGCCCGGTATTCTCCTTTCGAGCTGTCTGTTACTCTTAAAGACTTGAGAGTATCCCATACCTACAAAGTTCGTGCCTCCGTACCTAATCGAGTCTGTGTCGAGAAGATGGTTAACTGCGGTTACCCTCAACCACATTGGGTTCACGTAACCGATAGTCTGGACTTTTTAAAAGAGGGCGCAGTTAATTTTATATCAGCAGCTTTTAGTGAATTAGCTTTAACCAACATACCCAGTTTATCGGTTTTAAGTCTTGAAAAAGCAATTAAAGACGCATTAGCTAATGACGCAAAACAGAGTGTTCTGCCGCAAGTGGAAGAGTTGTCTCCCATGGACTACGTCAACATTGTCGCAAAACCCTCTCTTTTAAACTGCATTCAGACTACGGTTTACAAAATAAACCCGTATGCGCTTAGAAAAGAGATTCAGGAGATGATTTTAAATTTCCTGAACTCTAGAGTGTCTATTGCACAAATGAAAAACACTCTCAAAGGTAACCTTAAACTGGAGCAGCTTATTCCCATGATTATGGAAGCACTTCCTCTAAGAGATGCTGTCGCAAGACTTAAGACAGAATCCCTAGAAGCAGTATCCTTAGATACTGGGTTTCCTACTTTTGAGCTCTTGTACATTAGTAAAGTACGCAAATTAGAAAAGGGAAAATAATGGCAAGCACCGGAGCACTAATAACCGCAGTATACCTGGATAAAACCGTGCAATTGTTGGTAGCTCCCTCAACGCTGGTTTTCGACGGTAAAAACTACGTTGACCCGTTTGTTGCCAAAACGGTTGTTATTTTAGGAGACAACCTCCTTACGTCTTCTCCTCAGGTTTATCCTATTAACCCTACGCCTTCTCCCGTATTCACTTACGAGAACGAACTTATTTGCACGGTAATCTCGGTGTCGGTTACCACTACAGATCAGGTAGACGTTATAAGCACTCCTGCTTAAATTCAATCGGCCAATCAAATAATCAGATAATCAGTCAAACAATTAAAGGAAAATTATGACAGTTACTATTTCTTCTACTGGTGTGCAGCAGGTGCTGGCGGCTGCTGGCGGTAATGTTTACGGCTTAGCCCTTAAAGTCAAGCCAAGCGCTCAAACTATTTTGCCGGCTCTGAAGCAGGACGGAACTCTGTTGGGGTATTACCCACTTACCAGCAGCTACAATTTTCAAGGTACTGAGGTTTCAGCAAACCTAGGGGACACTACAGTACCTTTAACTACGGTTACGCGTCCAGCCGAACCTGGTAGCGGCGGCAAAGTAACGCAATTTGTGGCGGCCGTGTTTCCTAGCAGCATTGCGTCTAACCTAATTCCTTGGATGTCCTCTATTTTCGTTTCGCAATCTCCTGGCCTTTATCAGATGCACAACATTGCCAACGGACACGTTGTTACCACAGGTAGCGCAGGCTATACGTTGAACGCCCTTGCGTCCGGCCTGAATGCAGCCCTACCTACTGTAACTGCGGCAGCCGCTCCGGCAGTAACAACACCAGCAGCCATGACCTGGGCAGTGTCTTCAAAATACGCGGCAATTACTGCTAACAATTCTTTTATTGACGTTAACTGGCAAACACTGTTCAAGACAAAAACTGCTGGTGACATTGGTCAGCGCATTTCAATTGTGTCTAATCCCGCTAGTGGCTTTGTTGCGTCTATTGTTCCAACTTACGCAGTTGAGGCCGGCACTACTGGTGCAATTCATGTCTACAATACTATTCGCATTACGCGCATTGCAGATGTTGCTCCTGGTCTTTTCACATTCAACTTTTTAGTCTACGGTCTTAACGGTTTGACTTCTGCTGTCGTTTTGAATTTGACAGTTCTCTAATATTAGAAAATTAAAAATGGCCCTGTATGGAAACGTGCAGGGCCATTTTTGCCCTTCCTTAACTGTAAATACGGCGGTAAACACCTACCCAATCGTATTAACCTACAGACTATTAAATGATAAACATTAAAGTAGAACTTACCTCCTTGGTTGACTCCCTTAGCGTAGTAACCAAGACTGCTCCGCCCACGTCCGGCAATATTACTTTCTCAGTTGCAAAAGGCAAGCTTAAACTTATCTCAGTTGCAGACTTAAGCCGGTGTTTTGTTATTGTGCCCTGTGAAGTCCAAGGTGAAGGCGAGTTTGCGTTGCCGCTTCAGGCAGTTAACGATGCCATTAAAGGTCGTGCATCCTTAAGTATGACCTACGATAAGACAATGCTGACAATTAAAAGCGGGAATTACAAAGCGGAGCTTGCTACAGTAGACGTAATACCTTTGGACGAGATGGAAGACGAGAAGGATGTACAAGAGTGGAAGGTAACTATTGAGCAAGGTAACTGGCTAGTCAAAGCACTGCGCAGTGTGTCACTTAGACCAACCGCTCTTTTAAGTCCTTGGATGCCTGTGGGTGTTAAGTTAGATGACAAATATGCTTTTGTGGCTTGCTACGATACGCAAAGACTTAGTTGGGTTTCTTCTAAAGAAATTAAGGGTAATTTGGAGATACTTCTGCCCATTGATACCATGCAGTCTCTAATGGACGTCTTTAGCAAAACAAATTTTGTTATTGCACAAGGTAAGGCAAACATCAAGGTCAAGAACAAACTCTACGAAGTAATTCTTTCTATACCTACAGCAGATGATCTGCCCACGCTTAAAGACGTGCAAGGAAAAATTAAAGAGGCTATGAAAGTTTCCGCGTCTACTTTTGTTACTGCTAAAGAAAGTATTGCATCGTTCCTAGATAATGCTAAGGCAGTTATAGGTAAAGATCGCGCTGAGATAAATGTATCAGGTAAAGGTACTTCAATAGAGTTTCTGGTAAAGACTGGACAGGGTCAGGTTAAGAACGTTATTAAAGGAACAGGTAAGGGCGATTTTAAAATCGACTATGAATACCTGCAAGAGGTCTTAACCAAGGCTGATGCCGAAGTTGTTCTTAACGTTGTTGAAGAGGCCTTTCTGTCTGTTAAGCTGGCATCCTCGACAGCAATTATTGCGCTTAATCAGTGATTAGAAAGCAAATATGCAGTCCCTAGTAGATTTTAATCCTGGTGAGTTTTACGCGTTAGGTACCGGTCACGTTCTTGTTACCTCAAAGCAATCACCGGGAGTATTTTCTTTGGGTGAACAATTCCAAATGGAATCTATGTTCGATATGTGGGAGTTAAAAAGAAACAAGCAGGTAGTAGGTTTCTTTCTACACTCTGGCTTTACGGTTAAGAACGGCGGCGGCTATGTTGTAACCTATCTGGAATCCAAAAGAGGTAAAGCTAAGACCGGTTCTCTAACAATTCGCCATCCTGAGATGATGGTGTACACCTTTGAGGGTTGCGGGGCTTTAGCAGTTGCAACAAAAGTAAATCCTAAAATGCTTGCAATTTTGCTGGAACAATAAAATGAGTCAAGCCTTAGTAAAACAGATACGCGGTAACGAAAACTACAAACAGTTTATTAAGATTGTTGAGACTGTTCAGCAGCGTATAAACATTGAAAATTCCCAAAAAGAAGCATTAGCATTACACGCTGGTAGACTGAGTAGAAACCTGCATGGTGAGAAAAGATACTCGCCTAAGGCAATTATAGATGCCAACATGCAAGATATGTCTAACAGAGCCCGTTTAGTTGAGATAAGAGTTAAGAACGATTTGCAGCTGGCAACATTGCGTTCAGCTATTGAAGCAATGCGCAGGCACGTAAGTACCCAATATTCTGAAGAGCTTCGAGACTTCTCTACAGCAGGGCAACGCACGGCATTCGTTGACCGCGTACTAAAGGCGTCTGTGCAGCTCTTAGAGGAAGGCGAGGCCCTGATATCCATGTTGGACAGTCTTATAAAAGACTTGGATCAGACTTCGCATACAATGCGGCACATTATTGAAGCTTTAAAACTTGTGTCTGAAAAAGGTAAGAACATTTAAAGGTTACTATGGAAATTAAAGCCTTCAAGAGAGAAGCAGTCTTCATACCCATAAAGAAACTTGAGGCAAAGGTAGTAAAGCGAGTAAAAGAAAGACTTGAATTTAAGTTTTATGATGATAAGGTGTGTGCCACCTGTGAATGGCTGCCTGAAAAACATAACGACATCTGTGATACTTGTCCTGCCTATAAAGGCGGCTACAACTTGGCTAGCGTTGTAAAGGTAGGCGCTAAAGCCAACAAGTATCTCAAAGTTCCGGTAGGCACGTTTGATAAAACAGCTAGGTACCTAAAGACTCATGGAGTTGAGATTAATCTTGTTAGCAAGACAGTTGACCACAAGATTAAACCTGTAAACTTTACAGGTACGTTGCAGCCCTTGCAAGTAACCGCAGTAGACAAAATGCTAGAAAAGAAGCGCGGCGTCTTAAAGTCGCCTCCTCGCACCGGCAAGACAGTTATGGGTGCGGCATTGGTATGCAAGTTGCAGAAAAAGACATTGATAATGGCTTCTCAGCGCGACTGGCTAATGGGGTTTAAAGAAACCTTCGTAGGTTCAAAGACACAAAAACCTTTGACCGACCTAGAACCGGTACGCATTAAAGTATGCAAAACATTAGATGATTTTCGTAATACAGATGTATGTTTGGCTACAGTACAGACGTTTTACTCCGAGGCAGGGGAGAAGCTTTTAGCCAAACTGCGTGATACTTTCAGTGTTATCCTAATTGACGAAGTACAAACTGCGGCTGCTGACAAATACGTCAAGATAATGGCTCGTTTAAATGCCGAATACTTGATAGGTTTATCGGGTACTCCTCAACGCAAGGACATGAAGGAAGTTTTGGTCGACAACGTGCTGGGCCCTATTTTGCATGAGGTCACAGTCGACAGAGTTCGACCACACGTAAAGCTAACAAAGACCGCTTACACTAAGACCTACAAAGGGCAGATAATGTGGCAACGCATGGTGTCGGCTCTAGAGAACGACCCGAAAAGATTAAAGTTAATTGCCAATCAAGCCGTTAAAGACATAAAAGATGGGCACTTAGTTCTAATTCCAATGGCGCAGGTAAAGCCCATTGCAAAGCTAGTAAAGTTAATAAACGACTTAGCTGGAAAAACAGTTTGTGTGCCTTTTACTGGCAAAGAGAAAAAAGAAGTTAGGGATTCAGTTATTCAGAAAGCACGTAACTACAGACTTAAATGTTTGGTCGGCACTGCAAAGATTCTCTCTGTTGGTATTAACATACCAAGAGCTTCTATGCTGTATGAGTCTATTATTTCAAATAATCTGCCTGCAGCAGAACAAAGATTTGCTCGCGTCTTAACGCCTATGGAAGATAAACCGCCAGCTTGCATACGATTTTTCTTAGACAGCTTTAGCATTAGGCGTAACTGTCTAAGAAACGAGTATTTCAATTGCTTGGTCCCTAAGTACAAACCTATAGTGGACGAAAGAACAAAGCTCCTGCTAAACTCTTATTTTAAAGAGAAAAATGCGGACGTAGTAAAGGTAGACTTGTGACACACACAAAGGTTAGAGTTGTAGTAAAGAATAAACATCTTCTAGACGGACTAGTTCACGGCTCTATTTGGAGACAAGGCTCTTTTGTATGGGAGCCGCAGTCGTTTGTTTTAGAGTCGCCAAAGCTAGACGGTCGAATAATAGAAGATTCTGTTATGGTAGAGTCTCTGGAGAATTTCAGAACGAATCCTACAGCACCACAAACATACGTAGTTGCGGGAAATCCAGATGACAATAAGGCTAAATACTTTGCTGCCTATTTAGCCCTAATTCATAAGGAGAGATTAAAACATCATGCCAACATCGTCTGGGAAAATATCTTTGGTGGATTTGACAATCTTCTTCTTAAAAAAGACACTGACCCTTCGATGCTAATTTTATCTGGTCTAGCTGAAAACTCTACGAACATAAAATTCGAGAAAGCTAGAGACCTTATAGAACGTTGGCCGGACATACCTAAGGTAATTGTCTGCGCAGGTGAAGATCCTATATCGTTTGCCTCAACTAAATTGCACATAGCTGCGCACTCTATTGCGTACTTCCCAAGTAGAATGTCTAAGACAGTTCAGGAAGTAATGTAACTATAAATACAAAGAATGTCTATAAAAATTGTATCTCCCCGTGCCGAACTCTCTGTGCTTAGAGCAATAACTTCTAAGAACAAAATCATTGCAGGAACTGTTCTACAGGGCGTAGACGAGTCTTACTTTGATTCTCCTGAGAGTAAAGAAATCTTTACCGTGATGAAAAATCACATGGCGCGTACAGGTGAAAGTCCTACCTACAAGCTTCTCTTAGAAGACCCAGAGCTTTCAACAGACGCGCGTTCCTTTTTTAGGGATTCTGAGGCAACAATAACAACACCAGAAGAAGCCGTTAAGGCAGTAAAGATTCTAAACAAGTATCGCCAGACCCGAGGCCTGTACGAGCTGGCGGCAGACATTGATCGCAAAATGCAGGCGGGTAAATTAGATATTGACGCTGCATTAGAGCAGGCCTCCAACGTTGTTAGTTCTCTACGTGCTAACAAGAGCAAAAAAGATGCATTCCTGCATTTCGGCAAAAGCAACAATAGTTTGGGTTTCATTAAAGACTTAATCTACAGCGAAGACAATGACGACGTAATACCGACCGGTATTCCTGTTTTCGATGAACAGTCCGGCGGCTTCATGCGCGGCGGGTTGGTAACACTAGGCGCGTCCTCTGGTGGCGGTAAATCTGTTCTGGCTAATCAGCTTGCTAAAAATATGGCAGAGCTAGGATACAAGGTCCTCTTGGTTCCTCTTGAAATGACAAGACTCGAGATGAGCGGGCGCTTAACTGCTAACGTTGCCAAGATGGACGTTACTCGGGTTCTGCAAAAACGGTTAGCATCTGGTGAAAAGGACTTGGCCTTCGCTAAGATGAAACGCTGGATGCACAAAGTTAAACTTGCAGGTGGGCGTCTAACTTACTTCGATCCAGGTGAAGATCTAGATTTAGAAGAGATTTTTGCAGCCTCTAACAGCTACGATTGCGATGTAGTTATTATTGATTACATATCGCTTCTTAAAGGTGTTGACGGCGATGACGCTTGGCAGAAATTAGGTGCAGCCGCACGTACTGCTAAGGTAAACGCTAAGGCTACCAATCGTGTGAACGTTTTGCTCTGTCAGGTATCTGAAGACGGTAAGATTCGATACGCACGTTCTATTTCAGAGCATAGCAATAGCAGTTGGGTATGGGTAACGGACAAGAATGAAAGAGCTAAGCCTATTGGACGTATTCGAGTTGAACAGCCTAAATCGCGTAACAGTAGGGCATTCCCGTTTGAGATTGGCATCGAGTGGGCATTTATGCGAGTAGTTTCAGTGGAGAATCAAAGCGAAGTTGGTGAGGTGGCGGAACCAACAAACACTAAGGGTAGTCGAGGTGTAACGGAAAAAGAGAAACCTAGAAGGAATTTAGCAGATGTATGATGAAATAGTGCCTGACAAAAATACAAGATTTTTAGGTGTCACTAAAATGGGTAAAGACCTATTCGCCTATCAGCTTTACATTAAAAAGGAATTAGCGAAGACTATTGTTCTAGATGAAACGCTAAGTCCTGCGGAGGCTGAAACCTTTAGGCTTACCCAGGTGGAGTTGCATTACACGCCGTATAGGGTGTATCAGCGGTCATTAGCTTACCTAGAGTCATGTAGAAAAGGTTCTCAATTAAGCCTAATCTAGCCTGTAAAAACAGGGCGCAATTAGGTAAATTTAGTGCTTGACGTGCAAAGTACAGTCAATAAAAAAGCCCGTAGAATAATTGCTATTCTACGGGCTTTTCCTATTTCCTACAAACTAGCTAATTAGTTTTGGCTGCCTTTGATTGTGCAGTTGATAACGTTCCACTGGGTTCTTGGAATCCCAGTAATTCGTAAGACCATGCTCTACTGCGTAATCGGCTTTATCTGAGGCGTCACTTAAAAACGTGCAACTCTTGTCGTTTACAGAGGACGCAATCATGCTACCTTGTGGCGACACGACAAACACAGACGGGTGTGCGCGTGAGTAGAGACCTGAAAACACTTCGTTTCCTAGTCCGTCAGTTCCATGCCTAGTAACCTCAGTAAAAATCCAGTAGGCACCTTGATGGTCTCTAAACTTCATTACTAAGTTTGAGGCTAGCAATCTTGTTTTGGCTTCTATCTTCATTTTTTAATCCCTCGATTCCTTGTTAAGCGTAACCTGCGGCACTCCAGACTCCGTCTACTTTCAGAGCATTTATTTCGTGTTTATGCTGATGCATACTTCCATAGGGACTCAGCTTGCCCATCATTTGTTTTAGGTAAGTAGGTGTAGCCTGAGAGGGATCGCAGACAACAAGATGTGTTGAGTACAAAATCTTGTTGTCTTTAATCTTAGGAAACTCAGAAGCTTTTAGCCTTGTTTTTGCTTTTAGCATTTTACATATGATAGACTAAGAATATAAGCGCACTTATTTCTTTTTTGGTTAAACCTAGTTCTTCAGGTAATCCTTTAAGACTTAGGGCTTTGCGAACAACTTCTAAATATCGTTCATGCGTAGCAACTTCACCTTTGCCTGTCTTAATTAGCTCTTCTAAAGCAAACTCAAACATGCGCAACGAATGCTTATCGCCTTGCATAACGCCGTCAGCTAACCCGTCAGCAAACTCATAACAACGGTTAATAGCCTTTAATCGCAACCTAGCCCTAATCTTAACACTCATCTTAGCTCCCTAAAGTCTTATATAGCCAACATTCGCATATCGAAACGTGAACGCTGAATTTCACCGTGCTTAATATGATACAAAATTGCGTTCATATCTTGTTCGCTGCGATAACCTTGACCATGATGCCAAGAATCTGACGGAGCTAAAGTACGGTGAGTTTCAACTACACAGCCGGGAAACTCTTTTGCGGTTTTGTGATGAATGTGCCCACAATGCCAAACACGAAAGTCTGTTTGACCCCAGTCTTCTTTGCGGTCGCGAGCCATTATGAGGGGGAGGTCTTGGAACTTTGCACCATGGCCGTGATGCGAAGCAATGAGGTTAGCCCCGAAGCGATGATACTTGTAAAGAGAAGTACCCAAGTCTACTTCAACGCGCGGTTCGTTATGAAAGTAAAACTTGATTGCCATTGCCAAGGCAAATGAGGCTTCTGGGTCATGGTTACCAGGCATCATCCAAAGAATGACCTTTTTATGCTTGGCTAGAAGTTTAAGGACGCTGTTAATTACCGCAAACGCTCCAGTGTACATTACTTTACCGTAACGACTGTCTACGTCAAGTTTATTGCCTCCACCTGGAGTTTCGTTTTTGTTGTCGTTGGCATGTGTAAAATCTCCCAGGTTAATTACCAACGCAGTCTCTGCGGGAGGCATAATGGAGATTAGATAGTCAAAAGCAGACTCTAGAGAATGCTTGGAGATTTTACAATCGTAGTTTTTACCGGTTTCTTCTGCGTCTGAGCGCATACCATGATGATGGTCACCTATAGGGTAACAAGCCAAAAGGTCGGCGTTAGTAAAGGTCGGAGGTTTAACTACGGGCGCCTTGCCTTTAACGTCTGCGCACAAATCTTCTATAAATGCTTTAAGCATTGCGATGCGTTGCACATCGTCAACTTTAGATTTGTACCAAGTTTGAGTAACTTCGTTGGTGCGATTGTTTACCAGCTGACTTACGCCGCTAAATTGAAAAGGCGTAGGCAGCGGCTTTCGATAGTCGTGCATATTTGGCATTTGTAATGCCGCTTGCGCTCGAAGTCTAGCTAAACCTCGCTCAATAGCTCTCGGAGCAATACCCATAGCTTTAGCCGCTTTAACCTGTGACCCATGTTTCTTAAGCGCATCTACGTACTCAATCTGCCTAACGGTTGCAAACTCTATCATGCTATCGTATGCTGTTATATTCTCTTTAGTCATATATTCCCCGACAAGATGCGTTCAAGGATTACGACCACAGAGTGCTCAGCCGTAGCAATAGCAGCTGGGTCGCGCGATTTAGAAGCTTCAATTAGTGAGTAAAGAAAGATATGGACCATTTCATGTGCAGCAGCCTGGTCAATACTCTTTTCGTCTATTTTGGTGTTTTCCCAGTTGTCACCGAGTCGAACAGTTGCAAGTTTATCTTCTAGAGAAAGATCAACATCTGCAATGTTGCCCTTAGACGCTAAACCTCCGCGCTCGACGCGCCAGTCTAGCAAGTTAAGAAGTTTTTGGTAGTGCTCTAATCTTGTATAGAAAAAGTCTACCTGTTCGGGAGTGGGTGCATTTTTTACTTTTTTCCTAGCCATTGTTTGTCCTATTCAGGGCAAGCCTATTGGTTCGTCGGGTTGAGGCTCATAAACACCTCATCAAAGGTAACCGTTTTTAGTTTGTAAATCCTTCTATTTAGCCGTAGCTAAAAGTCTGCTTTTTGCTTTTATTAGCCCATAAAAAGATGCGACCATTCTCTGTACTTCAAGAAGGTCATACCTACGAATTTTTGAATACCAAGACATTAAAAATGCCTGAGATACGTCAAACACTAAAGTATCGCCTTGTAGCGCATTGTCCGACCAACTTATCTCATCTCCTTCTTTAGGGCCTAAGACGTTTAGACCCAAAGACTCCAAGTAACGTGACAGCCCATGCAAAAAACCAGAAGACTTGGCACAGGTTTTAGGATTACCTTCTATTTTTACCAGCAGTTCTCTTTTCTTAAAATCAGCTACTACTGAAGTCAATGCTATCTTGCCACGACCTGGGTAAATGTAAACCTGTGCCATTTCAAGTCCTACTTTTTAAAATTCTTTTCAATTGCCGTTTCCAGAGCGTCTACTGCGTGATAGAATTTGTATGCCCAGTCTGTTAAAGCTTTCATGCGCTCCTGCACTTGCTGGCGGATATCGTCTACCTCATTAGCCCAGGCTTCCATCTTTTTAGTGCCTTTGAATTTTTTATTCAGAGTAACCAGGTCTACGTCTTTTTTTACGCTAACGTCAATGACGCTGCTTAAGAGACCTTCAATGCTAATAAAGTCTTGAAATCCAAAAATAACTTCTTTCCCCTTTACAGAAAAGCTGAAACCTAATTCAGTGCCCTTTTCTAAGGGATGTTTTGTGGTGAATGAAAGGTGTGTGTCACCTTCGTTGTCATAAATGCTTTTGTTTAGAGAGACTTTAAGTCCGTTCTTAGAAAAGACGTCAACAATAAATTTACCAGCCTGCTTGGCATCCATGTTGGCTTGAACTGCGGTAGCAGCAAGTTCACCTTCACGAACTTTTTTCAAGTCCTCACCGTCAATCTTGCCGTCACCGTTAATGTCAAGCTTCTTTTGCTTTTGTGTCAATGCAAGCAATCGAGTTTTAGCTTTAAGTTCCATTTTTTAATTCCTTAGTTCCTTAAAGGAAAGGGCCCGTTAAGAGCCCCTTCTGTTATTAAGCTACAGTGCCTTCATTGATTTGTTGAGTAATGCTGCGCACATACTCCGGAGAGTATCCATACAATTTTTGGTAGTAGGCAATAGCATTCTTTTTCTCATCAGCAGTCAACGCAGCCAAAACTTCTTTTTGCAAAGCAGATTTAATGGCAACTGGATGAATAGAAACAACGCTATCGTAGTCAATGGTTACAGGAATACGACGTGCAAAAGAAACAATCTTAACAGCTTCGTCAGAAGTTGCGACCGCAAAACCGTGGTCAATGTCGCCGTCGCTGTCAACAAAAGCAACCATTTCAGATGTAGCGGCTTTAGCGATGGTAACATGGCGCAGGCCAGGCATATCGGAACGACGTTGAGTAGAAGCTTCCACCAAAGCAGTTAGGTCTTCCTTGTCGTGACGAGCCAGATATTTACCAGCAGCGCCTTCTTTAATGTCCCACAGGCTATTGTCTGTTTTATCCATCAAGATATTGGAAGACATAACACGGTACTTGGCGCTAACTTCATTCTTAGAAACAGAACGAATTTCTTTGTTAGCACGAATAAAACCAACAGCAACACCTTCTTTAATCTTCTTAAAAGAAGACTCAACAGGCACAGCTTGATAGTCCATTTGTTTGCCCAAAGACTCTGCAATGAAGGCTGCGTCTACATCACCGGTATAGGAGATGATAACTTTAGCCAAAGTTGGAGATTTGATTTTGTAGTCTACGATAGATACGGTCTTCATTTTAAATTTCCTTTATTGTGACACTTAACAGTGATATAAGGAGCTATCCTAAAAATAAGGATTCACTTTTCAATATAAAATTAGCTCTTGCTTATTTTTTGAACAACTAGATTAGTTAAAGCTTTTACGTCTAAGCTTGGCATGTAACCTTTGCAGTTGCTTTTTAATTTATCCCAGACCTCATTTTCAAGACGGTCACCTGAGTATTTTGCAACGTATCGTTTAGCGTATTCGCCAAAAGCTTCAATAACAGCATCAGCGTATTTACCCATTAGCTCTGCGTCGGACGGGTCTACAATAGGCGCTAACTCAAAAGCCTTGGTCTCTTGATCTGTTAGGGCATGTGGGTACGTAATGATTCCGTGCCTTGCCATTTCGTAATGGACATTGGTTTTCTCAGGCCTAGGGTCAACAGAACTAAAACCTTTAGGGCAAGTGCCAATGCTTAGAGGCCTATTAACCATAGCGTACTTAAATTCTTTTGAGGCCACTATCGTTTTGCTGAATGCTTTGAAGGCGTCAATTTCCGTAGGATGCAGAATTTTTGTTTTGTCTTTAAACTTGGAACCCGGATACTTACTCAGATATTTATGCTTGTCCTCATGAGGCAGTTTAGACAACCAATCTTGAGTTCGCCTAGAAGTCAGCACTGCCGGAGGCTTGCCAAATCTTTTGCGAAGTTTTTTAGCGCCAGTGTAGAATAAGCAGAGCAGAAGACTACCAGCGTTGTCGCCAATAAAGCTTGCAACCTGTTGCAGAGCACCTAAACCATAGTCTACAACAGAGCCACCGGTCATGGCCCCAAAGACTAAGGTTGCTAGTGCGTTTACACCTTCAGCAGACGCAAAGAAGTCTACTAGGTCGTAATTACCGCGAAGAGCATCTATGATAGACTCAATAACGTCCAAATCACGTTCAATGTGTCCGGTGTTGGAGGCTTTAAAAACCATTAGCAGCAAGAGACCTGCAATAGCAAAACCTGTAAGCTTAGACAATACTGGGTTTCGCTTTATAACTGCCTCCAAAGCAGCAATACGCTCTGCAGGTTTAAGGCTTCTTAGATAACGAGTATCTTTGAACGTTGCTGCTAGGTCTTGTAGCGCAGCAACAAATAGGTTTGTAGGTAAACCCATTGCAGCCTTAATACCCTTTAGAATGGCCTTTAGAGAAAAGCCAACACCCTTTAGGAGTTTAAAGACCGATTTTTCTTGAAAAGCCGCAATTATTTCCCCAATGCCTACGCCCACACCCTTAAGTGACTCCACTAAAGTGCCCAAGTCGCCCTTTAGGACTTTAAGCATTGAGGGAATTTTAAAGTCAAAAGCTTCTACTCTTGAGGTATCAAGAGAGGCAATAACCTTAGCGTATTGCTCATAGGTTATTGCATTTAGATCATCAGCTTGTAAACGGTATGCGGCTTCGAGTTTCATTTTGCAGCTCTTTTAGCTAGTTCATCTACCTTCTTGGTCTTAACTTTAACTTCTTTTTCTACTTCGGCTTTTTGTTTAATACCGCCCAAATTAAGGTAGCCGTTATAATTACCCACTTCTACTTTCCAGTCTAGTTGAAAACCGAAACGCACGGCAGGACGCAATTTAGAAGACCCTACGTCCAAGAAAGCGCGAAAATCCTTGCTGCTGTCTTTAACAACCGCAAATTTAGCCTCAGGGTATTGTTTAAGAACTTCTTCTTTCCATTCAGCTTTATTCTGCAACAATTTACTGGCAGTTAAAAGTCTTGTCTTGGCTTCGAGTTTCATTTTTAACCTCTAAATTGTTTAGAACGTGTTACCGTCATTCAGATAGTCGAAGCTAAAAGTAATAGACATATCAATAGCTGTAGACTGACTGCCGTCGTAAGCCACATCTGCAATAGCTGTAGGGAAGCAGCCTACCAAGATAATAGTCTGGGTAATGTTACCGCTGTTGTCGTAGAGATCCAATTCCAAGTTTACTTTGTATGCTTGCGAAGTAGAGCCTGAATTGTTTTTCCAGGAACGCATGTAATCACGCCAGCCACGGAAAGCTTGGTAGGTTGAATAGTCAACGGTTTCCAAGAACTGAGCAGTAAAAGAATGCTCATAAAGAGCACGTCCTGCTTCCTGTTTAGCTGTACCGTGAAGTTCAATCTTAATAGTGTCTACAGAGGATGCCGGAAGCGTAGACGTTTTGCATTTGTAGGTTAGTCCAGTAGCAGAACCAGACGCGCCGGGAATGTTAGGAAAGAACAAATCAAAGTTCCAACCTTGTGCAGCGTCCGGTAGTGCGAGTACGTTTTGGTAAGAGGTGCGAGCCATATAAATTCCTTTATCTAAAAGATGAGGGAGTTAACTCCCTCATTGATATCATGCTGTTTTGCCTGTAACCTGATTAAGCACTTCGGAGAACGAAACACCAGATTTAGAAATCACAACCTGCAGTTGAATTTCATGAATTGGAATCATCGGAATCAGAATTGCAGTACACACCAGAATACCAGCGTTAAAGGTATCAGGAGTATTGTTAGAACTGTCGCAAACAAAGCGAGCAGCAGCAAGGCCCTGAGCAGCAACAATGCTGTCCAAATAAGCTTGACAGCCATTTGTTAGGCTACGGCGTACTTGGTCAGAATTCATTTCTTCCAAAGCGTACAGCAGATAAGAGTACAAGGAAGTCTTGATTACGTTGACAATGCGACGTACAGACAACCAGCTAAGGGCCGATTGCTGACCTGCCAGTGTACGCTGTTCCCAAAGGGCAATACCTTGTCCAATAAAAGTGCGTGTGTAGTTAACCTGAGCCAAGTAAAGTGCCGTTGCCTTGCCGTCATCGTATTGATAACGGGTTTTAAGCACTGGCAGTAGGCCACGGTTTAGACCTGCAATAGAGTAAGCTTGATTTGCCACACGGTCTGTACGAGCACACAAAGCTCCAGCCCAACCTGACGGCGGATTGTAGACTTGCAGTCCGTTAATAGTGTCTGCTTGCAACAAGTCAGGGCTAAACAAAGCACTATAAGTAGAATTCAAATTCAGTGTAAGATTACGATAGTCGATAGCACTCTGAAAGGCTTGGCTAGCTGAAGGTACGTCCAAAAGAGCAACCGCGTCACCACGAGCTTGCACTAAAGTATCCAATCCGATTTGTGTAATAGGATCGGTAACGCCGCCGTTAATAAAGACGTTTGGTTTGTAAACTTGCGTGTTCTTAAACACTTGCAAGGCGTTAACAATGTCGTACGAAGTGGGTGCAGTTCCCGACGCACCGCCAGCCAAAGCCGTTTGTGCAATAGTGTTAACTGGGGGGATAGTTGTAAGAGCATTAGCAAAGTTAACTACCTGCAGATACGACGAGAACGGGTTAATGGCGCTATCAATTTGCAATTGCTGACCAGAGTTAGAAACTTGCGAACCCAATGTGCAAGTCCATGTCTCCAAGGCCAAAGCCAATGGGTTAGTGTTATCCCAGATAGAAACCGTAAACTGGTTAGTGGTCTTAACGTTAGCAGCCACAGTAATAGGTTGCACCGTAGTGGTTGCGGTCAAAGCACCAGTATCGGTGAATGTAGTAGTAGCGCCGCCCAAAACGGTTAGCAAGCCGTAGCCCGCACCGCTTGTACGACCGTACACGTTATATCCAACCGCACCAGAAATAGCCGGCCAAGTCAGGGTAACAGCACCTGTGGACGTAATACCTACAGCTACCGTGATAAGGGTAGACGCAAGACTTTCACCATTAGCACCCAAGGCAGAAACTTGGTAATTATAAGAAGTACTACCAGCCAAAGTACCGCCAGTAAGCGCAACTGAAGAGGAAAGTACGGGTTGCGATACGTTTAGGCTCTGGATAGAGATAGACAAACCATTACCGTAAGAACCTGGGCCCTTGTTAGCGTAGAAGAAGGCAACTGCCTGTGTGCCAGCAGACACGTCAGCATTGGTCAACAACGCGCTTAGGTTTGTGTTAGTAGGATCTGCAAGACCTTGTGGTACCAGAGAATAGATGCCAGTAGAAGAAACTTTTAGCAGTGCGCCAGAAGTTGCATAACTATGAACACCGCCTGTCAAAGTTTGATTAACCACACGAACAGCCCAGAGATCGGAGCCTTCGTTAAAGTAGTTCAATGCACTCTGAATGGTCATAGAAACCGCAGGATTGGGGTTTCCGTATTCAGTAATAAAGTCGTTTGAGTTAGTAAAATGCAAAGGTGCCGTAGATCCCTGACTAGAAACAACGGCAATACATGCGGAGGTAACAGAGTTAGAGACAATAATAGAGCTTAGGTTAATCTCAGTAACGCGAACGTCCGAGGCTCTTTGAACAATTTGTGCAGCCATTATTTAGTCCTTTAATTCGAGGTGGAAGGCACAGGATTTGAAGGAACCGAATCAACAATGTTTACCATAGTTGCAGTGGCTGCCCAATTACTATCTACAGTTTCACCAGGGGCTAGTTTAGCCTTGCTCTTGGCTTGGATATGCACAAAGTGCGGACCCTGAGCGGTGTTAACTTTTGGCGAGATAGGAAAGTTATTAAAGTTGATAATAGTTGTCATATAATTCCTTCGTTCCTTTTAAAACAACATTACTTGTGAATTGGGAGAATTTAAAGCTGCCAACTGGTCACTCGTCTTTATGCCAAATTGCAGATTATTTATTCGACCCCGAGTACCTAGGACTGGTTCAGACACGTAACCGTTTATAGTTGCCTGAGTAACTACCTGATAAACAGACTCTGCTTCTGCTGGATTCTCTCTGGCAGGTATGGAGATGGAATCTCCTAATTGGTAGCTTATACTAAGTTGAGACAGTCCGTAGTCCACATTAAATTGCATAGCGCCGTTGCGTCTTACTAGCAACCAACGACGATTAAAACCCTCAACTGATTCTAATCCGCCCGAATAGGCGTTGGTAATGAACGTCATCTCAACTTCAAACAGCGTAGGAATTATTCTCGCTAATTGAAACTGATTATTGTCTGTGTTTAGCGATACGGGAATACCTTGCCTAGACAACAAGTGAGAAGTGTAAGAGTTAGGATTTGGTGCTTGACTCTGTACATTCAAAAATAGATAAGGGTATTTAGGTGTAGCGTTGTTCAACAACGTCTGAAGAGCTTTTAATTTATCAGGAGATGTTACATACAGCGCCTGAGCTCTAAACTGTTGAATTACCTTTTGCAGAAAACCGTCTTTAATAAAAGAATCAACAGGTTGAATAGTTTGCTGCATTTTTTATACCCCTGTTAAATGATTTTCTTGCACCATTTTTTGTATTCATAACGTAACTCCTCGTCTGAGGCGTCGTTAATTAAATAACGTTTGGCGTCTGCAAAATCGCCAACCTCACCTTCAACCTCGTAAGTCTTACGCATCTCGTCTAGAATTTCTTCTGTGCATGTTTTGCGTTGTTCATTTGTAAGACCGGATGCCAAAAGTCGCAGTTTAGCTGCAAGTTTCATTGCGTTCACCTTTGTTTTAAACCTAATAAGAGAAAGGGAGCCGAAGCCCCCTTATTTTCGACCGTTAAGTTACTTGCTGGTACGAACCATACGTTTCAGAACAGAAGCCATTGCCATTGCTGGCTTGCTTTCTTCTTTCTCTTCTTCGCACTCTTCGTCGCATTCAACTTCATCCAAAGGATCGCCGTCCATTGCGTCAGCTTTAACAGCGTTAGGATCTTCTGTAGTTTCTTGAACGGCATCTTCCATGATGTTTTCGTTCTCGTAATCCAAAGAAGCATTCAGACGAGTCTTGGCAGAAATTTCCGATGCAAAGGCAGCCTTGTTAGAGGCTTCCAAAATACGGATTGCTGCTTCCAAGTCGCCTTGCTCACCAGCTTTAGCCAAAAGACGAGCAGCCAAAACAGGCTTGCCGTTTGACAGCTCATTCAATGCCAATGCAGTGTAATCCAAAGCACGATTGTATTTCATGTATTACTCCAAATATAGGTTTATTCAAAAGAACAAACTGGAAGGTCAAGTATTACTGTTAAAATAACTTGACCGACCAGCCTGCCTAATTCAAAGATTAACGAATGCCCTTAGCAAATGAACGGCTGTTAGCAACCGACACTGCCAAAGATTCGTGAATTGCAAAACCGCGACCTGGCATCTTTTCCATAGAGATGTCAGTAGGAGTAGACTGCAGACCACCACGGTCAGAGTAAGCACCATGGTTAAGAGCGTCAGCAATAACGTAGAACTCACCCTTGCCGAGAACCTTGTGCTCTGGATGACGATAAGCGTCGGAAGTAACGGTCATGCCGTACATTACGCCCAGTTCACCAGTCAACAACAATTCATGACGAGCAACTGGATCGATAGCGTTAAAGAAATCGCTATTACCAGTAATGTCTTGCCACAAGTCAGCAGCCAACAGCAAGTTAGCAGCCTTCATGCCCCACTGAGTTACTTGCGTAACAACAGTAGACAGCAAGTAAGGAGTCAACTGGCCAGAGATAATGGTCAAAGGATTGTCCACACCAACCAAAGTTTGCAATTGGTTATAGTACAAACGATCTTCTGCAACCATCGTAGCTTCCACGCCTTCGATGAATTTCTCTTGGAGAACGTCACCAGAAGATTGGTTCAATTCAACTTGGGGAATGAAAGGACGTGCAATAACAGTCATTTCAGTTGGGGTAAACCATTTGTCACGAGTGATTTGGCTTTCCACCTTAGTGGGGCTGGTGCTCCAAACAGCGGTAACGTTCTTGGTGCGAACTGGGAAGCGAGGAATAGAACCTTGCTGCACGTCAATCTTAGCCAGATACTTACGCATGAAACCTTGACGATTAGCGGTCTGATAAAGAGCATCAGAAATCTTTTCGCCCAGAACGCGGTGAGCTTCTTTGTCATTGAAAGCAGCCATAACCAATTCGCGGCTGGTAGCAGCGTCAATGGTCAGCATGTTGCCAGAGGCAGCAGCTTGCAAGAACTTGGATTGCTGAGTCAGCAAATCACGTTTAGACGAAGCATTCAGTTCGCCATTAGCACCAACAGCACGCTCGTTGGAATTAGCAAACTTCAGTTCTGTGGCCAAAATTGGTGCTTTAGAAGCACGAAGACTAACTTGATTACGCATTTAGTATTCTCCTAGTTGAGATTAGTTAATTGATTTATTAAACTGCGCTGAACTCAATACCGAGGTAAGGTACAGTAGAGGTAGGCACAGCAATAACGTAGGCGCCAACCAGGGTAGTACCAGTACCAGTTTGGTCAGTAATTTGACCAGCAGCATTAAGCTTGATGGCAGTAGCAACGTTCCAGTTCTTAGAAGCGTCGAATTCAGATGTGTAGATAGTACCACGCTTAACAACACCAATTTGGTTAACGGCTGTACCAGCGTAGCCACCAGGTTGCACGTCACCTTGAATTGCGCGAGCTTGAGAGATGGACAACAGATACTTGTAAACGATAGTGTAGCTGTTACCGACGGTAAGGCCAGTAGTACCAGCAATTGTAACGTTAGTAGCATTGAAGGTAGCAGAGATCAAAGTACCGTCAATAGTAAGGGCAGCAGGAACAGCCAAAGGATTAGCGACAGGACCGTTATTCAAAATAACCAACTGACCAGAAACGCCCGGCAGAGCAGTGTTCAGCGAGGTAGCAGTAGCAGTGTAAGTCTCAACAGCCACGCCGTACGTAGGAACAGTAGGAGCAGCAGAGAGACCAGCAACTGCGAAACCAGCAAAAAGTTCAGAAGTGCCGGAGCCAGTAGAAAGCGTCACACCTTGAGCAGTCGAAGTCGAAGAGCGAACCAACGCAGCGCCTTCAGTAACCAAGCTAAAGCCAGAAGTAACAACGGCTTCAGAGCTGTCGATAAACTTAGAAAGAGGGAAGTAGATCATTTCATTTTTCCTTTAATAATGATTTAAACCAGGGATTGATTACCAGCCAAAATCGCCATAGCAGAAGACGATTTCACACCAGCAGAAAGAAGAGCACCACGATCACGACGCAATGGAGTATAAAGAGCTGCACTTACTGTAGTAGGCAAATCTTCCATGTCTTCCATTTCTTCGTCATCTACGTTAGCTTCCAAGTCGTCTTCGCCTTCATAGTCTTCGTCGCTAGTAAGGTCCAATGCAGACGCGTACTGGTTACGAACTTCTTCTGGCATTTCAGAAATCTTGTTAGCCAATGTCAAAATAGCTTTAGCGTAGCTAACACCGTGTTCGGCAAACATAGCACGAACCAGATTAGCACCACCACGAACGCCCGCCTTAACAAGTTCGTTTTCCAAGCCAGCCTTCAGAGTGTTCTCTGCGCCCTTGAAAAACTTGCGGTTAATACCAACTGCGGCAATAGCCAAGCTTTGTTCCAAAGCCTTAGACTTACGGTCGATAGAAGCAAGAGTAGAAGCAAGTTGCTTTTCTACTTTGGAAGCAACGATCTTAGAAGCAGCTTTAGAAGCTGTCAACTTAACCTTAGACAGGATGAAACCGGATTGGATAAGACCCTTACGCAGACCTTTTGCGTCCACGTTAGCGGCCACAACATCTTGATACTGAGGTGTCAGATAGATGTCGCCGATGCCTGCTTTGTTAGCAGAAGAACGGCCAATAGAAGCAATGATACGATTGGAACGAATAACGTGAACGGCAGAAGCAATGGTTGCAAACTGCAAATCGTGTTCGTCGTGCTCTTTAACTTCGTCAGCATCAACCACAGCCATTGTGTCGTCTTCGCCTTCAGCTTCAAATTTCTCTTCAGCAGCAGACTCAACTTCTTCTGGCTCTTCGGTTTCAAGCATTTCTTCAGCAGCGTGGTCTTCCGGAATGCCCAGTTCTTCGCCGTCTTCCAGTTCTTCGTCATCCTCCAACTCACCCTTGATTTCTTTTTGGTGGTCTTCAAGGAATTCGTCGTTTTCTTCTTCGCTCTCTTCGCCCAAGTCTTCAAAATCAGATTCAATGGAGTGAATATTGAATTCGTCTTCCATATTATCTTCATCAGCCTCGTCTTCAACATCCGCAGAAACGTTGGTGTTGATAACTGGCATCTTAACTTGTTTTTCCAGATAGCCAATAGATGGATCTGGGGTATCGGAATTAACACTACCACCGCGTGGCAACTGCTTGTCTGTCAGAAGGGCAGCCTTTGCAGATGCACGAATAGGTGCTTTAGGAATACCTTTATGATCTTCACGAGTATGAGTTGAGCCGCCTTTGTGTTCATCGGGGTCAATCAGCATTAGATCTTCTTGGTGATTCGTAGTACCAAATCCCGAATCAGTCGCCTTCATCTTTTCCGTATTAGGGAAATGAGTCGGGGCAGCCTTGACTCGTACTTTTTCAGTCATGGAAACTCCTTTGTGTTTAAAAACATGAAATGAGTTAGAGAAAGATCACCGATCAATCTTAGCCTAACTCTTTCTAACTTAAGCTTTGTGAAAAGCTTGTAATTAAATTGCATAGTGCAGAAACCTAAAACGTACAGTCGTAAAAAAGGGACGTGATTTTTTACAATCACGTCCCAAAGGCAACTACCCACTCAACTCTTCTTATTTGAATGTAACTACTCTACCCATAAGGAAGAACTGCTTAATGCCGCAGTTTATGGGCGTTGTAGACTTTTCAGGAACAATACCCTTTTCGGCAATGCTCTTGAGCAGATCGTCTGTTATGTATCGTGCCCGGTCAAACTCGCCTCTAAAGAACATTTGAACAGGCATGTAGGCATCATTTGTTAGTTCCCTGATTGCGTCTGCGCGAGCACGGCCTTCGTGTGTCTTAATCTTTGCCATGCCCTTTTCGTCTACTGCAATTTCCAAGAATGGTACGGCAATAGGACGGCCATCTTCCATTAGCTTTTTTAGCTTTGCCGTGTCTTCAGTTCTGTCCGCCGGCGCCGCTAATTTTCTAAAAACAGAAGGTTTAATAAAAGTAGTGCATCCAAGGTAGGCTACGTTAGCTCCCAGTGGAGTGTTACCTGCGCCCTTGCGGTTGTCGTAGGCAATCCCTGAGAAGTTAAAAGCGTCATCTACATTTTCAGGAGTAGCATTGTCTTCATGAGTTGCTCTAAGTCTATAGGCTGCATTTAGAATCATCATGTTTCCTTTACTTGGTAACCACCCAAAAGTCACACGCTAAACTTGGATTGGTGACGTAAGCATAGGGTAACCAGAAGTAGCCTTGCTGTGCCCAATTAGGTCCCCAGGAGTTACGAACTAAAACGTACTGACTTGTATTGTTGTAGCCTACCATTAACACAGCATGACCACCGTGACACGGCTCACCTAGCTGAGGCATAGAAGCAACACCTGACATTGCAACTTGAGGGCTTTCAAAATTCTCAAAGACTTGGAAACCAAAAACAATGGGATACCCAGAAGCCAAAGTGTGTTTAATGCTTTGAATATCCTGTGGAACCGCAGCGTAAGCAGAGATTTTTCGGTTAGCGCTCTGATCGTAGGCTGGTTGCGGTGGACGGACCGCAAAAGCCTGAATTACGTAAGGCCATGTTGCCTCGTCGCAAACACCGACATTGGCTAGTACTTTAATACCATCGCGAAGTGCCGCACCGCCATCTTCGGTAACCGTTCCCTCAATAGCCCGTTCGTTAAAATAAAGAAATAGGCGGCTAAGTGAAGCAAAGCCGTTAATCTCCAAGTCACGGTCTTTGTTTTCTAGATATTCTAAAGCACCGCAAAGAGCATTGGCAGTGCAGCTTCCAAGTTCACCTTGGTCAAACACAGGAGAGCAATGACTGCGGAGGTCTACGATATTAGGAATTTCAGAAGGCTCTACAAGTTTAAAGGCTTTTGACTCGTGCACCAGATGATCTCGTGCATCTGGTTTCTGCTTTTGCCAAGTGTACTTTTTACCAACAACAGACGCATGTTTCATGTTTGTTTCCATTAAATAATTTTTCTAATAACAGAGTGCGACCAATGTTCCGGTTTACCGGCAAGCCCAGCCCTACTAGGATGCGGATCAAAAAAGACGTTACCGTTTAATCCTACCACCGCGTGTTTTACTCTTTTGTTTCTTGGAGACTCACCGCTTATCTGATGGTACAAGTCTTCGCCCGGAATAATGTATTCTTCTATCTTTACACCCGGTAGAAAATCATAGCCATGGTAGGCAACAAAATCATAAACTAACTCCCAGAAGTTTATAGCATCGGAAGCTATCGCGGCAAAATGCGGTACTTGACTAATAGGTAAATCTAAAAGAGATGCTATGACTGCTCGTTGACAATCGCCTTTTTGCCTTCCTAAACCGTGCTCAAATTCTTGATTTTGAGGAGTCATAGTTTTGACCTATATTTGCCTACCAGTTAAAGTGTGTGTCGGACAAACAGACTACCCAGGCAGGATCAGCAACAAGGCTCATTTCAATTGGAGACAAGCCGTGTGCGTTTAGATACGCAAGCTTTTCTTCTCCGCCTTCGTTAATTAGCCGCCAATTTACATCCTTAATTGTCGTAATGTGGCCGCAGTTTTTAAACTGATTATCTGTAGCCTCTTTACCGCACACAGAGCATGTAAAGTAGTCTGCTTCTGTTCCCATAGAGCCGGTGTTAAGTTCGCCAGTAAGAACTCTATTGGCTACTTCAGGATTTTTGGTCTTGTCGATACCAACAAGACCCATTACCTTCCAGTGTCGATCTTCGCCAAAACCTTTAATAGGAGTAAGCATTGTATCAAATACTACGCCCAGAGCTTTTGTACAATCTCGGTTATCGTGTTCCAAATGCACCGGACAGCCCGCCCAGGCTTTGTACACCTGACGATTTACCGGTGGTGGCTGGAACTTAATAAGCTCTTGCAAAGGAAAGGCAATGCCGTTTCGGTTGGGCATATCCGAAGGACAGATAGGCAAAATCTTTAGAATATAGTCTTCAATGCGCGGACTAATGTGGTAAGTTTTTGCTGCAAAAGGAAGCCATGAGAAATCTACCGCGGCAATAGGATCGGCTGCGTTCATAGCTTCTTCCTTTTTAATAGGCATTTCCGGGTAGCTTATGTCTGCAACAATTGGTTTTTTGTTTTCATAGTAAGCTTTTGGAAACTTTTGCATTATGCCGCTCCAATAAATAAAGTAGCTGCTCCTGTAAACGTTATTAGCAGAGCAGTCGTTGGATATGAGATGTTTGTTAGTACACCGGTAGAAACAGTAACTGCGGTTTGCCAATGACTAGTTGAGTCATTGTTTGGATCTAGGGCGAACTCAATAGGCACTAGCGTCGTTTGTACGTTTACAGGACCAGTGCCCAATTTTTGTACCGAGATAGTGTTAACTCTTACCTTACCGGTTACCAAAGCGTCAATAGGTATGCGAGCAACATCGCCAGCGCCTCCTTGTACGGTAACGTAACCAAAGGGGACTTTTCGAGTTACGTACCCACCACTTCGGTTATTTCCGTTAATGCCCGAAATGGCATTGTTTCTAATTATGGCAGCCATTTATTATGCTCCGGTAGCGGGAGTAGCAGGAGTCGTAGAGTCTGGTGCAGAGATAACAACGGTCTTAATGGTGTCAGCGGTTGGTAATACAGGTGTGTCGTCAACTTGAACGCCTGCTACCGGAGCTAAAGGGGCTGCCGGTGCAGCCGGAGCTTGCGGTGGTGTGGCTGGCACTTGAGGGGCAACAGGGGTTTTATCTGCAGGAGCTACGATAAGATCTTTTACAAATTCCTCAAAGCGATGAAATTCGCCACGAATGTCGATACCACGAAAGAAACAAAAACTGCGAGCATTAACGTCGTCCTCAGGGGTCCACTCGTTATCCGGAGATGTTTTAATTCCGGCGGAGTTCATTGCTTGTTTGATTTTAGTGTAGTCAGTCATTTCATTTCCTTCGATTGTTTATTTGCCTAAAAGATTGATAGGGAGTTTATTCTCCCTATCAAATTAACCCACGAGTTTTTAGCGTGTCTTCTTGGTAACCTTTTCCTCTGCCACCGCTTTAGGATCTTGCGCAGGTCCAATATCTACGGTTGCATCGTTTTTAAGTTCCATGATGTTAGACAACTTACGAATGGACTTAGCTTGAACATTAAGTTGGTCAATGTTGTTAACGCTAATTCCAGCGTCCTTCAATTGTCCCAGAATCTTATGAATGCCCCCAATGTTGGCTGCATAGATACTAAGTGAAGGATTGCTAATTACCCAGTTAGTGGACGGAGCCTTATAACGAGAGCTCATAGCCTTTGCTGTTGCAGGATGACCTGCACCGTACGGCATTGCCAAATAAGCTACACCATAACGCGGTGCAACACCAGCCTTAGCTGCTTCCCTCAGAGCCGCAGCATCGCGATCACCACCGTCCGTAACCAACGCAAACATTTGCAGCAACTTAGGATTCGACGTTGGCTTCCAACCCAAACGCATGTAATTCATATAGGCAGCCTTGCCCATAAGTTTTGCATAGTGTTTGTGTGTTTGCAAAGCATTGCTATCCAACTCTTGAGCCAACGTAATGAACGCATCCGAATCAACTTCGGTAGAAACGTTAAAGCCTGCGTCAGCCCACAGACGGAATTGAGTAATCAGTTGCTTATGATTACGAATACGAGTGTGAACCATCTTAGGTTCTAACTTAAAGCCCAAAGCCTCCAAAGCCTTAACCGCGCGTTTGTCAGAACTTTCAATGTATCCAAGACGAACGTAGCCGTTAACGATAGTCAAGTCCAGACCAATAGAAAGCTTGCCTTCCTTCTTACGAGCCTTCTGTTTTTCTAACAGACGTTGACGTTCCTGTTCTTTGGCAATTTCGCGTTGCTGTTTTAGTGTCAACTTAGCAGGCTTAGAGTAAACTGCAGGCGCTGTAATTTCGCCGGTAACAGGCAAGCCAGCGGCCTCTGCGAGTTTAATCTTCATGTCGTTGGAGTTAGTCTCAGTGCGCGTAATAATAAAAGCATTAGTAACACGCAAACGAGAAACCACAGTGCCGTCGTCTAAGGATACACGCAAAGCAGTAACAGATTCGCCTTTAACACGACCAGCCGACAGGATAAATCCATCACCGTATTCTGTATGAACACGTTTACCAGCCAACAGTTCTTTTTGACGGCGAATCTCAGGATTCTTTGCACCGGTTTCGTCTTCGTCATCTCCACCTGGACCAGAATCATCATCTTCGTCATCAGTAGACAACTCAAGGCCAAGGTAGTTGTCAACACGGACTAAACCTAGTTCAGAAGCTGCGTAAAGCTCTGTACCTTGTGCGTAAGGTACCGCAGACAAAATAGCTGCACCAGTTGGGACAGGGGCCACCTTAATAGGCGTAAATTTCACCCCACCCTCAGCCTGCTGTTTGGCCTTGTATTCTTCGTAGTCAGAAGTAACAACAGAATTCAGTTGTTGCATCGAACGCTGGTACTGAGCCAGGTTGGTATCAAAGTCATTCTTAGTCTGAATAGCTTCCAGGTTCATTGGAATGATTGGGATATCTTCAATTGACTGATAGGCTGGGTCTGTAGAGTTATCAAACTTAGCCAAAGCAACAATCTTTGCCCGCAAACGTGCTGCTTTAGTAACGTCAATAGTGCGGTTAGCAACCAATGTGTCGAATCGCAGACGTTGACGTTGGTCACCACCCTTACCAAAGTAAGGACGTGCAATACGGCAATCACCTTGCTCTTGTTCACCAGGGGTCCACACACCTTCAACACGAGCCAAGTAACCAGCAATCTGCAAGTTTAAGCCAACTTCAAGCGACTTACGAATACCAATCATCCATTTGATGTTTGGATCTTTCTTGAAACGATTAACGTGTTCTGTCTTTTGTGAGGCAGAATAGAGCAAACCGCATTTTTGCAACTCAGGAGGCATTGAAGCGAACAGAGACGCAGCAGATGCATTGTAGTTAACGAAAACAATTGCCTTAGAAGTATTGTTTTCAAACCAGTCAGTCAGCAAGCGGGCCAACTGCATAGCTTTAGGAGATTTCAGGTCGTCACCAGACAAAGGTGGAATAAACTTACCTTCTTCTGTTTTAAAACCGTTAACAGAGTAAGGATGCGATGCTGGATCAGTAACAAAGCGCTCAATGTCTGCAAGGTAGGGTTGCAAAGCAGGGCCTACGTCGCCGTTATCGTCAAGAATGTCTTCAGTATTTGCATCTTCGTCAGCTTCGTCCATATCGCCAAAGTTTTCCTCATCTTCAGCGGAAGCTTTCTTGCCGTTAAGTTTTTCCAGAAGTTTACGCGCACCTTTGTCTGTTTCAGCTAACTTCTTAATCTGCTGAATCATGTCATCAAAGATAGCGTCGTACATTACCTTTTGATTTGCAGTCAACTCAACCGAAATAAATCGGTCTTCACGTTTAGGGAGAGCGTAAGCCCACTCACGACGTTTAGCAGAAGCCCATACAACAGAACCCTTTAACTTAGGCAGAATGTGAGCAATCGAGTTCTCACCACTAGTGCGCCACTGCATAACACGATCACCGCTGACGTTCTCACCGTAGGTCTGATTGAAGTCGTTACGTGTACCAAAGATTGTTGGGTCAAGAATAGCCATTTGACCAGGGAGGTCAGAAGGCGAATCCGGATTAAGAGTACCTGAAGCAATACGCTTTTTAGGAATGTCGGCGATAAGGCTCATTACTGCCTTAGCACGAGCAGACTTAGCGTTCTTGAGAAAGTGCGACTCATCCAAGAACACATACCCAGGACGGAACTGACGAATCAACTCAGTTACAGGGAATACTAGGATAGAAGACGTTCCATAGCCAGCCGAACGAGCGCGGAATTTCAACGCGTCGTAATCAACAATCATAACAGTATTGATGGGAGCAGCCTTTAGAATCTGCTCATAACGAGCAATACCAGAAGTCCTAAAGTTATAGGACGTAATTGGAATCACGTTAACTTGACCGTCAGTAAACTCTACCAGTTCTGAAACGTAGTTAGCCACTAGGTGACCAGGGCACATAATCAGATAAGGAGCCGAACGGTTAGCCTTAATCTCGTACAAAACGTCTGTAATAGCAAGCAAGCTCTTACCACCGCCAGCAGCAACATCCAAAACGGCTAGGTCAGGAGACTCGCGCAGCAGACAACGGATTTTAACTTGATGCGGTTGTAGCCCTGCGTCAGGTTTGCTGAATTTATCTGTAAGCAGCGGAGCGTCCGGAGGAGTCCAATCAGGAATTACACCCTGATTAAGTGCGCCTTTGTTTGCCTCATTTGCCTCAGCACGTACTTGGCTAATCTTGCTACCGTAGCAAGCAAGGAGGGAAATGATACCCAGCTGGCTGGTTATAGTAACAACCGCATACTTGGCGTAAAGTGCTTCCAAGTTTTTAGTCATGCCCTCATGCAAGGCATAGATAAATTCTACCACTGGCAAAAAGCCAGGCTGATCTGTCTCGGCAGTAAAGTCTGCATAGCGCAAGACAAAGTTGGGCTGTTCTTTAACAGTAGCTTCCCATACCTTCTCAAAATACTGATCAATAGTTACGTTGCTTAGGTAACCTTTGGCGTTAGCCTCAGCGGTTTCTTCTGCTGTAAGGGCACCCAGATAGCGCGATACGTTTGTAGGTACGCTGCATTGCGCCGCAAAGTTAACAAGACCTTTGAGGAAAGCGGGATTAACATTACGATTAAGCAGATTCATTGCCATGGTAGGAGTGCATTTGCGGAAATGCTCCATGGGCATAATCTGAATCTTACCGCTTGTATCCGAATAAGAAAATTTGTTGTTAATCCAGTCTACCAAGATGGGCAGATTAGACGGTAACCGAGGGCGCATGTTAGACTTAGGAGTGCGCAAAGCAAATTCACCGTTTTCTCCCACGCTTGCACTTGCGTAAGTAGACTCATAGATAGTCGTGTTATCGCAAACGCTAGGAATGTAGAGTGGGTCTCCGTCCATGTTAATGGCAATAGAGTACTGGTCAACTCGCTCATCCAAGGGATCGTGTTTGGGGAGCGTCTCAGAAATGCGAGACATCGAAATGGCAGACTTGCCGTAGTATTTAGAGACGTATTCTGCTTCCACCCAGGCACTAACCAAAGGGTACAAATCAACAGCACGTACCTGCAGCCAGTCTGTAGAGGTCAAAAACTCTACAACTTCTTTTGGAATCTTAAACTCCAAATAAAGAACAGAAGGCGTACCTGCCTTGATTACTGCGGCTTCTAGAGTAGTCGAAAATATGGACTTGGTACCGTTATCGAGGCCGGAGTTTAAGAACAATTTTGTAACCGGATAACGCTTACCACCAGAAGCCAAAGCTACGCGAATCTCTTCAAGAGTCTCTTCTGCCGGAGGCACGTCCGTAAACAACTGGAGAGTGTTAAACAGGTTGTCAACACTATTCATGGCAAGGATAGGAAGCTCAAGCTTAAAATACGGAGCTTCGGTATTGAATTTTACCAGAGTAGTGTACTGAGCCAAAGCCATTTCTTGGCGATTATTTTCCCAGTCACTGAGTGCCTTAGACATTGCCTTCTTTGCCTTGCGCTCTTCTTGAGACACTGCGCGAGGAGGTTTAGCAAGGCTAATAACGCGAGTGTCCATAAAGGCACCCAATGCAAGTTTCAAAAGAACCTTTCGGGCATCGCCGGTATAGACCTTACGAAATACTCCAAGAAAACCTGTTTTTAGAGTTGCGTCGGAAACAGAGTAAGCCTGATCTTGGACGAGGTTCGTCTTAGGTCGAGCTATCTGAAAAGCTTTTAATTCCATTTTTTAATATCCTCGGTTATTTTGGTAAGTTGGGAAAATTCTTTTAAATCTTGAGGCTCTAGCTGGTACTTGCTTTGGTAGGCTACTCTATATAGCTCTTTGTACTTCTGTATGGTTAAAATTGATAGGCTCAGAGTTAACCTTAATTCCTTAGCCTGGTTTACGCCTAAGCTAAATTTAGGTGTCCCTGGCTGGTTTTTAAGAACGTTTTTACTATAGGCTCCTCGGGCTCTTGCAACAGCCTGCGCAACCGATACTCCCAGAATTGTTCCTGAGTATCTAGGCGTACTCTCAAATTCAAAGTTAAACAGATAATATTTAGGCGTAACCTCAGGTATTCTAGCGGCAACTTTTGTCATTCTATATTGACCTTATTACTGGAACCTTATAAGGCCTTTTAGAGCTGGCTATAGGTTTCCAAAGACTGTTAAAGATAAAATCCTTTAAATTTTGACCTTCAGCGTCCGGATGAATTGGGCAACGTAGAATGTAACCTATGTGCCACTGATTGAGAGAGTTTATTTGGTCGTTGGCAATAAACACTTCAAGTCCAGGCTCCCAGGAAACGCTGTAGAATGTCTTATCATTTTTACGGAGACGACTAAACCTATAAGGTATAGGAAACCTAAACACCTGCTTGAACCAAGAAGCATCCTGTACTCTGTATTGACCTGAGACGCGTATCTCAAATCCGTAGTCGGTAATGGTTACCTCATGTTTGACATTTAATATCGGCTTCAAACCTCGAAGAAACTTAGTTCTGTCTAAAAAGAGAACAAACTGAGAACGTCGTTTAAAAAGGTACTGCCTAATAGCACTGTTAGCGTCACCTTTAAAAAACGGGTCTAAGCCTTGAGCCTGACAAAGATTTATAAACTTTTCTAAGACAATTACCCAAGCTTCTTTAGACGTCAATTTAGCCGCGCCTGTACTAAGGCAGGCTTGAAACCAAGCGTCCGCAGCAAAAGGGTTTAAGCTCTTAGGAAAGTCTAAAGGGTTTGGGTAGTTGTTCATTTTTAAGGCTGAAGGTCGTCCATCAAAAGAGATTGCTCTGGCGGAGTTTCAACACCACCGTCATCGTGGGTTAGAACTTGCAATTCTGGTTTTTCGCCGTTTTCAGGCACACCATCATTTTTTAAGTCAAACACTACGCCTGTTTTAGGCAGCTCACGTGTTTCAGAGTTAACGTATGTAGCCTCAGGAGGCATTTCAACGCTAACAAACTTGTTTAGCTTATCAAAGTAACCGTATTTAACTTTTGCACCTTTTACACGGCTAGCATCCTTCTCTGCTGACTTACGGTCAACGTGCTGGTCATGATTTTGACCAGGAAAGAATACCCACCAAAGAGGCTTATTATTAAACACATAATCATAGTCGCCTTCAGAAGCCTGAAGGCGAATCTTAGCTGCTAGTTTCATGCTATTTCCTTTTCATATGATTGTGCCTAGCGTCATGACACTCTTTGCACACCGACATTAAGTTACTCATTGTTGAGGTACCACCTCGGCTTAGCGGTACAATATGATGTACGTCTACAGCCTTAGCACCGCATTTGTTCCAACCTTTCATTCCCTGACATTTGCCACCATCGCGGTCAAAGACTTTTTTACGCAAGTCCCACCAAGACGTTTTACCGTTTGAATATGAGTCTCGTACAATTTTCGCTGAACCTGTAGCAGACTTACGAACAAAAGGTCGAGTAAATATCACGGCGTAGTACCCATAGCAGACCGGTCATGGAAGTAGAATTTCAAGACCGCACCTTGCAGAACCGAGTAAGGTGCGGTAACCGCCGCAATAATCAAGGCCGTGTTACCATCGTTATGAGTATCAGCATAGGCAAAAGCCCACTTCATTACGTAGACTAAACCAACCAAGGTTGCAGTAGACACTGCATGTTGCTCGATATTGTGTTTGTCTACCCAGGTCCAAAAAACTTCTAGTTGATTAAACAGAGTATTAAAAAATGACGAGAAAAACCCCATGAGGTTTTTACCCAATGAGGTTTTTACTGCTGCAGGTTGTGCGGTTGTATTTTCCATTTTAAGTCCTTCACATAAAATTGCGGCTTTACAAGAGACCAGTAAAGATAACGCCACTGTTGTAGATGGAAGCAGGCGTTATTGCAATAGCTACACCACCAACGTTATTACCCGTTGTGTTTGTTATATCTAGAGAACCGTCTCCGCTGCCGTTGCCACGAATAATCAAGTTAACCTTCAAAGCTTTAACTTCGGCGTCTAGCGTAGACTGAATTTTGCCAATCATGTTATCTAGGTATTGCGTCTTGTCTACATCCAGGGTTATCGCTGCGCCCGAGAAATTAAAGGCCTTTTCACCTTCAAGGAGGTATTGTGCCTCAAGTGCATACTTTTCTGCGTACAAGAGCCAAAACTCACGAACAGGTCCCTGAGCGTTAGTCATTGTCAAAGAAGTAAACTGACCATAAGCTCCGTTGAAAGCATCTGCGCCTCGACGTAGCCATTTCATTACCTCAATACTGGAATACTGAGAGTCTGGCGTGCCGAACAAAGTTGTGCGTGCCTTGTTAATCTTACTCTTTACGTCTTCCGCAGCCGAAATTATCGAATCGTTTACGACCCACAAAGAGGAAGATTCACGATAGGTTTGCACTGTGTTGTTAGAAAAACTCCAGAGTACCTGATAAGGCGTTAAAGACACTGGCAAGTTTGTCGTGTCAATAGCCGCGCCTATAAAATACCCGTTAGCAACGCGCTTAGGACTACCTAAAGGTTGATAACTTAAAAGAGTGCCGTTTTGTAAAACAGACACGGCACAGTTAGCAAAGGCAGTTTCAGTCACACAGCTAATTGCAGCCATGTCTCCGGCGTATTCCATCGCATCTTGTGCGCCCAAAGGCATATTAGGGTAACCAAGTACCCTTATATTTTCGTAGGAATAACAGACATTGTTGCCTTGCCTAAGAGTATATCGCAACTGATAGGGATTGTCTAGGCTAGGTGGAATTGAGCTAGGTACACTTACAACTGATTTAGCAATAACAATATTTACTGTACCAGTCATTAAAACTTTATAGTCGTAGGCGTTACCTGAAGCCCAGACAATACCTTGGGAGTCCAACACATCCCAATTAACGTAGCCGCCAGTAGGATCAAAAGATGCCGCAAACTGAAACTGCGTTGTTGCCAAGGCAGAGTCACCAGCCTGCAATTGACCCACTAAATTTTGATATGAATCTGGATCTTCGTTGTTTACGGGCGCAAAACTATCGCTAGTAACTTGAACTGCAATAGTCCATGTTAGAGTCTGCTGCGTAGTTTTTACTGTAGCAACGAATCCGTAAGTAACGCCGGCAGTACCGCCAGTTACCTGAAAAGATATTACGTTGGCTACGATCGACAACAGAGATATTATGGGCGTGTTTGCGTCTACAGGAGTAGCTGTAGATATTTGAACATTGGTTATTGTCTCACCAACGCCCAAGAGCAGACTAATCTGATTATTTAGGTCTGCTGCGCCTTTAGTAAAGACTGAAGTGTTCATTATTTATCCTTCCATGTAGGCATAACGTAGTCGTCTGCGTAGTAGACAGGACCTGCATTTTCAAGGTAGACTGTCTTAAATAAGGGATGCCTAAAAGTAGGGTCCATCATCTTTATAGCCTTACCTAATTTTTCAATAACGCCGGAGGCTACACGCCCCTCGTGTTCAAAAATAACACGGTCCCTATCTTCAGGTTCAGTTACTTTACGTTTACCTTTAAAAGACTCAGGTGTAATGCGCGGCCCAATTCTGGCTGCCTCAGAAGCCTCACGCTTTGCGCGGTCCATTGCCGTTCCGTATTCTATCTCATCTGTATGGTCGTAACGGCTGGGGTTCAGTCCTACTTTAACCATCCATTGTTTCCAGACAGGGCCATGACCCTTTTCAATCGAGTTTTCAGCCCTCGAGAGACGAGAAATCTGATTGCAGGCCTGGTGGCACATTTCATGCAAAAAGATAGTCAAGAAAACTTGCTCAGTAGCATTAAACACCTTGGTGTTCATCCACAAAGTACCAGGTTCCCCTTCACACCTAGAGAAGTAGATACCACGAGCGTTCTTTAGATTAGTCTTATGCGGTGGCGTAGGCGAGACAAGCAGGGTAGGCTCCTGCATAACCGAATTGAATTTGTGTTCGTTAAAATAGTGCCAAAGCTTTTTGCAGAATGCTACAGCTTTTCCCGGGTTAACCTGAACCTGCATAAACATCTTATGCAGCTCAGGAGTTACGATAACTTCGTGGTCCACTGTTTGATTTTTAACAGCCGCCCGCGCTTTGCCTTTGTAAACAAAACGCACCAGATTCTTAGAAGGCAAATAGCCAATGCTTGCTACGCCAGGTAAATTGTAGACTGCGGTTTTGCCGTTGGACGTTACAGTGCTTTCTCCTAATTTTTTTAGAAGTTTAGGATTAAGAGAAGTGTACTTGTAGGTTGTGATATGATCTTTGTTGTCAATCAAAGACAAACCCTCAAAACCAAACGTTGCTAGAAATTTTACAATATCCGGTTGATCCATATTAGGCTCCGTAAAAAGAAGTTACTGCCTTTTTAAAACCAGGATGTAAATTTTCAGGAAATGTAGTAAACCATTTAGCGTCTGTATGCTCTTCATTTAGCTTAGGTTCAAACTCATAAGGCACTATAGCGTAATGATTATGAAAAGTATAGTGAGTTTCAGGATTGTAAACCCGATGCATATGATGCAAAACCGAAGTAAACTCGCGAGGGTCAAACCCAATTTCTTCTCGGCATTCTCTTTGCGCGGCTTCTTGAATAGTCTCATCATTCTCAACACCACCACCTGGGGGACACCACGTACCTTCACCGTCACCTAAGTTTGAACGTTTCAGGAGAAGGACAGACTGTTTAGGCTCACAATAGAACATTACACCAGCGCCATGTCCGCCCATAGTCTGAGCGCCTGAGGTTAGCATTGCAGGCTCCATGTTTGTCTGATGGCAATTAGCGCATACCATTCCCATGTAGCCTTTTAAGAGGCTGCTATTGGGTTTACCGCAAGCATTGCAAAAGAGTTTCATTTTAATTTCCTTTTAACCGTTAATGGTATTAACGATTTTACGCAACTGAGTAGAGTCTAGATGATAGCGGTCTTGGAGGAATTCAATATCCTGCAAAAGAATACCGTTAGACTGGTCCAGGTTAGAAAACGTGAATGTCAAATCGTTACCCTTTTGAGACATACGAATTTTCACATTACGTGACTTACGCATACCTTTAACTTCCATAAAGAGTTGAGCCTTGATTTCCTCAATCTCATTTGGTTTTAGGCCGGGCTTCAATTCAAAAATAAGCTCTTCATGCTTGGCATGGACGTCTACAATGTTCTTACTTGCCGAGAAAGCTTCGCGACGCAAGCCGCCAGCAGGTTCTTTAATCTGCATTGATACTGGAAGATTCCCAATCTCCGCAGAGAAGCCCTCCAAGGCTAGTTGATTAGCAATAGATTTAACAGCCTGTTTGGTGTCCTCAACTACTTTGCCGTGCTCCAGGAGAGAGGGCGCAACAAACTCGTGCTCTACAAAAATCTCAACGTTACCCTTAACAGTCCACTTAATGGTCACGTAGATATGAGGAGCAATCTTACCGTCGTCAGACACGGCGTTTTTAAGAATTACGTAGCCTGCAAATACGAGCTCACCTTCCTTAGACAACGCAACGTAGGTAAACGTATCAATAGAATCGCACTCAATGTGTTTGTTTTCTTCTAGATTCTTAGCCACACTGGTAACAAAATCCAAATATTCTTTAGGAGCATGTTTTTGTGCTACCTTATGCAGGAAGGCAAATAGCTCGCGCATTGCGGCTTCCATGTCCTCTTTAAGCTTTGTAAAAGAACCTAGCAAAGCAACAAGATTCTTGTTACTTGCATTCTTAAAATTCATCTTAATTTCGTTCTCTGTGGCAATCAAACTTTTGTATTGCTCTGAATATTTTGAGACGCGCGAGTAATTCTTCTGTAGTTCGTTCATGTTGGGAACAGTAACCACAGGGAAGTCTACATTCAAGGTCTTGGTTCGTTTAATCTTCAAGTCCTTATCGCCAGAGATATCCATAATTTTGGGGTCAGCAGCGGTCAAGACAGACTTAGACAGGCGTGCTACTGAAATATTAAACAGCACCTGCTCCTGAAGGAAGCTTTCCCTTGTTGCCTTAAGGAATGTTTTAATCTCGTCAATTGTGCGAAACGGTTTCATAGTTTATTTCCTTAATTCTTTGATTCTTTGATTCTTTGATTCTTTGATTCTTTGATTCTTTGATTGTCTAATTTTCATTTGCCGTTAGTTTGCAGGTCTTTTAGCTGCTGAGAATACCGCAACATCATTGCGTCATCTACTTTATCAGCCTTGTTGAATTGTTTTTTAAGTTGCAAAGCAAACAGGGCATCTTCTAACTGATTCTTTTTGTATTGAGTTAGCTGAGATTGAAGTTGTTGCGTAATCTCAATCTGCTGAGTCTCTGTGCGTTTAAAGAGTTTGTTAACTTCATCTGCATGGGCATATCGGTCGTCTATAAAAAGAAAACCGCCAACTAGGCTGCCTAAGGATATAATCGCCGCAACAAAAGAAGCAACTACGCTAGGCACTTTAGAAAACTGCACAATAGGTTGTTTGACTTTTTCTAACATAATTTATCTCATTCATTAGTTGATGTAATCGGGTAAATGAAAAGTTAAAACTGAAAACCTGATAAGGGTTGTGATATGCTAGGTGCCGCAGGATTAGTTGCCTTTTGCCCGGTTATATGTCTGCGCACTGGCAGTATCTGAAAAAGCTCTTGCGGTTGGGCCACACGTACCTGACACTCCCACCCAAGCATTTGCCTATTGCGTGTATTCCAAGGACTGACACTTTGCACAATAAGAAGTTTGCCTAACTGAGATTCAGCTATTACGTCCAACGTTTGTAAATTAGGAACGTCCGGACTTAAAATTATTTGAAATGGGTCAGATTGGTCTAGTAAACTAATGTCTTGACTTTTAGTCCTCTTAGGAAACTCAAAGTAGACAGGCTGAGTGGACATACCTGCTTGAATTTCTAGATGGGTCATAGCCGACTGTGTCGTTATAGTTATAACGTGCATCTTACCATCAAAAAACTTTAAAGGACTTACGCTACTTATGCTTTGGTTGTCTATTGTAAAACTAGACACCGTTGCTTGATTGCCATTCATTGTCCTAAAGACGTCAAGAATGGTTGCACCTTGAGGCAATACAACAGACACGCTGTGTACACCCGGGGATAAAGCCATGCTAGGCAGCTCTAAGTAGCTGCTGGTTACCATCATCGAAGGTACAGCGACAAAGCGAAAGTTTCTGAAAGACTGATAGCCACCAACGTAGTTAGTGCCAAAACAAATCGGGCAAGATATGTCAGTGAGACCTAACTCTGACAAGTCAAAACCCTTAAACATATCTTCTAAATCTGGAGAATCTTGACCGTTATCTCCAACAGTAGGTCCAATATCGAATTGGTTTTTACCTACTTTGTTGGTGTTATTATCTAACCAGGTAAAGCCACTAGCATTCGGCGTAGTGGGCGTATCCAAAATACCTGCAAACTCATCATCCGACATTTCAGGATTGTAGTCCGAAATGCCAAAATTATTCTCGCCTGTCAGTGCGCGGTTAATAGCGCCACTAGAGGCTTTACCGTCTGGTGACAGAGCAATAACCTCATTGTTTTTAGACTTGCACGTACACTTCATGCCTGAGGACAGCCTGGAGTACAAAATGCCAGGAACGCCTTGTACTCTAAAAGCTGCCATTGTTTTTTGCTGTTGGATAGGCACAATGTGCTCTACCATTTTTGCAGCAACGTCAGCGGCTCTGGCGTTATTGGCAGTTAGATTTGCTCGGCGGTCAATGATAGGCATTTTAGTCTCCTTTGTCGGCCTTAGCAGCTTTCTCCAGAGCAATAGGAGGACGTAAGCCCCAACGTGCCCAGAGATCCAATTGGGCAGATAGGTCAATGTAGCTTACGGCGGCTGTTGTACCAGTAACTTTTTCAGTTTCTCCGCCGACGTTGCGTTTATGATTGAGAAGCTTACCAACTTTTTCAGTCATTTCTTTATAACGAGCCAGAGCCTCTTTCATTGAGGCCGGTGGACGGCGCTTCTCTTCATCTTGATTGCAGAGATCATTAAACAGGTTAGTTGCACGTAAAGTACGTAGTTTATGAACTGTTACTGTCTGTGGTGCACCGAAGGCATGAAAAGCCCTGTTAATCATTTGCGGTGTAACTCGCAATTGGCGGTTACCAGCCGTGTAGGTAAAGATGAAATCAGACTTTACTTTATCCTTTAGCATAATTTCTAAAGCGGCAATGCACTTCTTTTGCCAAGGATCAGAAGTCTTTAGGGCGTGTTTGGTTGGAATAGAGTCCTTACCCAAGTAAGCAAGGTTTATACCATTGTTAACAATGGACGCGTTTTTAACAAGAAGCGTTCCTAAACCACGGCCAGGTGCGCTACCTATGCGAGCAGCAAATGTTATTAGGAGCTCTAGCACGACAGCTGCAACACACATTGGATCTGTGTCAGAAAATTTTGTTATCTTTTGACGCCATTTTGCCTGTATCTTATCCAGGTTAACAATAAGCTCTTTAACATGCTCGGCTTTAAGCTTGCGTTGTTGGCCCATGTAACCAACGGTGTATCCGTAGGCCACCCCAGAGTCGTCATGTTTGATTGCTTTAAAGACCCAGCTTGAGTCCTCACTACCCTTTTCAGGGTTCATTACTACTTTGCTGTAGGTAGTTAGGTTAGGCGTACCGTTAAGGAGTTCACCTTTAGACGTATACCAGCGATTGGAGTCGTCAATCAAGCCAGTAAAACCAGGTACCATAGAGTGAGTAAAACCCTCACCTACTAGGTATTTGTAAGCACCTTGGTAGGGCACCAAGGTTTTGCCCTGTGAGCGCACATAAGCAGACAAGGTTGCTGCAAAGTCCTTATTGTGCATACGACGATGTTCTTGATAAGCCGCCAATCCCTTAGGGTCGGTGGACTTCAACATCTCAATTTCTTGCGGCGTTAGGAACGTACCTTCACGACCTACAAGTTTTTTGACGGTGTTAGACAAAGCCTTTTTGTCTGAAGCGACTTCGGCAGGCACCAAAATGCGAGCAAGCTCTGGGGAACCCAAAATAGCTGCATTTTTACGAATATAAGTCAGGGCATTCTCAGAGTCGGTTGCCAAATAAGAGCGAAGCTGGCGAAGCATATTCAGCTCAGGTGTTTCGTACTCTTTAACCGTATAGAAATCGTGATAAGCGTCTTTAATCTCGTTTGAGAGCGCAAACAAGGCGCTAAGTTTATCGCCGCCTTTTAGACAGACGTTAACAGTCTTATCCAGACTAGGGAGTTGTTTCCACTTCAGCGGGCCCGAAACAAACGGGCGTAACTCTGCAGACATGGGCTTTGTTGGGTTCTCTACGTAGTCTGCGACTAAAGCCCCTAGTACCTGGAGTAGGTTAACTAATTGCGATGCGGTAAGTGTGTAGGTTTCCAAAGTTTTCAAGATTAAACTCCAGTTAATTGTCATTAAATTGAGAAACCTAAAACGAAAAAAGGACGAAATGAATTAACATTTCGTCCTTTTTATATCAACTCTAAAATTCAGGTTTACTGAATAGTTGTGGTAATAGTGATTGTTGCAGGTGCGCCAGCGGTGAACGTAATGGCAACAGAAGCAGTCAATGAGCCGACCGTAACGGTCAGATTAACAACACCCACAGTTGTGGGAGTTACCACTGCGGTCATGCCGTCCGCAGCAGCAACTACGGTTGCAACAGTTGGGTTGTCCAATGTCCACACGGGAACAGCGGGTGCTGCTGTTGGGTTACCTTTAGCATCAGCGATAGCCAAAGAAACCAAAACGGTGTGGTCAATACTTGTAGTAGCGGTCATAGATTTTCCTTTTGAGACTTTGAGATTGCCGTTGTTTGCAACGACGAGGGTTAAGGTGGGCTGATTACTTTTTATCTGCATGAGTTTTTGCTCAAGCAGATAAAACGCAAGCAACCCGACCGTAATTAGTGCTAGGTGAAGAGGGTTCATTTTATGCTAATAAAATTAAAATTTAGACTTAGAAAACTTACGGTAGTAAGGTTTATTCTTAGGTTCGTTTAAAGCAGGCTTAAGAGAATCTTGCGTCCAGGAATTTAGAGAACTTTGCGCTGCCAGCATCTTTGCTAAAGCAATTGTACCGCCTGTAATTGTACTTACAGATGAAACTCTTATAAAGACTTTTTCTCCTGGCTCTATCGAGATTTTCATTCCCTTAGATTTGAATTCTTCCAAAGAAAGACCAAAGAACGGTTCAGGCGTCATAAAAAAGTAGCTGATGTTAATTCATCAGAATGTCAATAGGGTACTAGCGCGATGACTAGCGGATCAGGGAGACAATTACCGACTAAGGTAACCAAAGAACAGACTATTGAACACAAATAAAAATTCCTACTATAAACTTGAATGCCTTGTACTGAGGGCACATAAAGCAGTGTAAACAACAGAGGTACATACAAAACTAGGCGCTAACCCTAGCTACTCAGTACAAGGCAACTTGAAAGCTCTTAGCCCTTATTGACTGTGGCTAAAAATGCTTATTTGGCGTTCTTCTTCTGAGAAGATCTTCTTCTGATAGACGTAAACTCTGTCTAAACCAACTTTATTAACGTACCCGTATGCGTCATCGTAGGTTGTGAACGATATGACTCGTGTCGTTGCTGCTGGAGTTATTGGAGAGTTACTTGCGTGTAGACGTCGCCAAAAGCTCACAATTCCCAAAAAGGTAAATCGAGCAATTTCGATAACCCACTCACCTTTTTTGGTATCCATTACTATTCGATAAATCATAATATTTCCTAAAAACTCTATTTACAGTTCTAGGCGTAGCTTAAGACTTCCTCAAACCGCCTACGTTCGTTCTTAGAGAGCATATTGTTCTTATTGGAGATTTGAACCATTACTGCCAAGGCTTTTTTGTAAGCAGGATGTTCTGAATTGCGTACGCCCAGATTACGTAGCAGCCACTGAAGGTTCTGCCCGCGTTCTGTGTTAGTACGTATTTCAGGAACGTCCATTGTCTTTAGGATATTTTGCAATATCTTATGTAGGTCATCCAAATCCAAATCTTGATTTACTCGCATTTTTATACCAATGAAGACTCGACTAGTTTACGAAATTGAATCCAGCCCTTTAGGTTGCCGTGATACTCAGGCTTTTCCCAAACAATCTTGTTACCAAGGTGGACGAAGTCGTCAGGCGTAGCGGCATGTTCGATTGGCGAAGCATGTAGGGGTTCGCTTCCTACTAAAGCCTTATACAACTGCAAATCTTTTTCCAAGGAAGGGTTTTCACCATCGTGCGTTAGATAAGACACACGAGCGCATCGAGCACCGGAAATCTTTGGAAGGTCATCTTTAAATATACCTGCCCGCTCTTCCTCGGTAACATACGGCAAGTGCCATTCGCCTTTACGCAGTTTTTTAGGTTTGGAAAACTGCATTGCTAAAAGCATTTGATTAGCAAGGGCTTCGATTTCGGGCTGAGCATCCGGATGACAACGCAAGCCAAAGAAGTTAGTCCACTCAGTTGCCGTAACCACTACGCTAATATGCTGAAAGGGTTCAGTAACTCGATTTGCAACTTGTTTATGAAGACCAAGTTTTTGCATCTTCTCAGAAGACTCTACTGCCAGCTGAGCTGCAGACAACCAGGCGTTTTTTGCCTCAGTCAAAGCATCGCCTGTTAACTGCTCTTTTGCCTGCATACCAGGGCGATTAGCACCCCAATGAATAGGCATTGCAGGTTCTTTACGAACCATCTCCAACATCTTTGCAACAGGAATTGCGCGGCTGCTACTGGCATTACGGCTAAAAACACGATGAGTCATAAACTCTGCGTGAATGAACCTTGGGTACATTAGCTGAATTGTTGTAAGACGAATATTTGCGTCAGAGATTGAGTCTTCAATAATTTTTGCAGAAATAGTCATGTTAAACTTTAAGGTAGGATTGTTCAATGAGGAGTTTTTCGACTTTGACCCAGTCAACGTAAGGGCGGCTGCTATAGGTAAGATTAAAAACTAGGGGTGTGCCTAAGGCTGCGTCGTCAATGTAGAGGTTAGCGTAACACTTAGGGCTCGATGTCCACGACTTCTGAGTAGGATTACCATTTGCAGCGTAAAAGGGAATTTCGTTCTCTTTAAACCAATTCTTGGCTGCTTCCAACTCTTCGCCAGACCGCATAGTCCAGATTATAAGTTGATGACCTGCTGCAACCAGCTTTCGTAAAACAGAGGCGGAACCCACAGGTTTGCCTATCCCCGGGTAATCGTGAGTTACGCAAGTACCGTCAAAGTCTATTGCAATTATTGCCATAATATTTGTTGATTATGTTTGAAAATACCCAGAGTCCCTAATGCCGTAAAGCACTGTGTATACGGCACTCTTAGCTGGAATATAGCGGGTCATGTCTTTTATGAATTTGCCATTCTTGTCGTAAATTGGTGTACCGTCGTAGGGAAGTTTAGAAGCGTTAGAACCCTGAATGGCCTCCAGCACTTCCTCTAAAGGAATGCCTAACTTCATAGCCTCACTTCGACAATAGACAACAATGTCACCTAGCCAGTCTGCCAAGTCAGTAACAACCTGGCGTTTGTACTCTTCGATCTCTATGCCGTCAACAAACTCTTCGTTAGTCAAAGGCGCTAGTTCTAACTTAGACAACTTAGAAAGAATGCTCTCCTTGCCGTCAAAGTCTTTATCCCCCTTATCGCATTCTGCTCTCAGAACATTTAAAAAGTTTTCTATGCGAGCTCGGGCTGTTTCAGGTTTACCATTAGGTTTAGTTAGCCTGTCTAAAGTAGGTTCTGTGTTAATAGGCAACCTGTACATTCGATTCATAGCTTCAATGTTAAACTTAAAGCTATGAGGACTTGTAGTTGACAACAAAAAATCTAATTCGTGTTGTGCCAAAGCTTTGTAGGTCATTTACTTCTCTTATCTTTTTAAAAATCACCGTCAGCAGGCTGATAACAAACTACTCCCAATTCCCGCCACTTTTTGACCATTGAGTTTTGATCTTCAATAACCATAAAGATGTCAGAAAAAGGAATACGAGCCTTTATAACCATTTCAGGTTTAAGTTCTATTGTTTTGCGTCTGTCCAATACTGGACGCATTAGCAATTTATAAGGCTTTGTGATTACTTTTTCTAATTGCTTTTCGGTGTAGTCTCGAGCCTCCTCGCCGCGAGCCGTAACAAAATAGGTCTTTAGAAAAGGAATACTCATTAGCGCATTATAAACTTCCACACCCTGAGGAATGTAGGTGTCATTAACGTGCAAATCATGATAGACGTCCATATTGCCAGACAAAAACGCCCCATCACGATGCGCTGAGTTTATTAGGCAGCCATCAATATCTAAAAGCAGATACTTTTGATCAGTTCGATAAAAATTATTCATTTTTAAATTTAGCGGTTAGCAATGGACATAAACTCTGCTCGAACCGAAGGTTTCAGGAACGCACCGCCCAGCTTAGAGGTAACCGTAGAAGAACCTACGTCCTTAATGCCCCGCGATTTAACGCAATAATGTTCTGCGTCAATCATAACAGCAATGTTTTCTGTATCTAGAATGTAAGATAGCGCATGGTAGATTTGCTCAGTAAGGCGCTCCTGAATTTGAGGACGTTTACTAAAAAATTCTACAATACGATTAATCTTAGATAAACCTAATACCCGATTTTTAGGTATGTAGGCAACATTAGCTTTTCCTGAAATGACAACGCCGTGATGTTCACAGTTGCTTTGCACGTTAATGTTACGCTCAACAAGCATCTCATCGTAGTGCATTTTGTTATCTACTGTCGTACACTTGGGAAAGAAATCGTAGTTTAGCCCATAGTAGATTTCATTTATGTACATCTTTGCCATTCGATTAGGCGTATCGCGCAAAGAATCGTCAGAAAGGTCCAGACCAACTGTCCGCCATACCTCAGTGAAAAGGGTCTCTAGTTCTGCAATCTTATGATGTGCCCCACGCGCAACTGCGGAAGGTACCATGGGTGTTTCAACTTCCATAAGAAGTAGATGCTCACCCACTTGCTTACCCAAATCTGGATCGTGTTTTGTCATTTATTACTCTTAAGAAGGTTGATAGACAGTAACCGCGTGTTGCTTAGATAACTCAGCCAGAGCTTTAAGAGGGAAAGTCATGAGGTCAACAGGCGCACCTCGGCCAAAGACAGTATCTACAAAAAGTGCTAGGTTACGTGAATGGAAGCTAGTTACGTCGTCAGTGTGACTTAGCAGGCACCACGCGTCAATGTCTGAACCATGCCGCCCTGATTTAACTGCAACAGGAACACTTAGGCTATCAGCTAAAAATTGCCATTTGGCACTTTCAGCCAGAATTACAGGGTTAGGAGACTGCAAACCTAAAACACCGCGTACCTTTTTAAAGATTTGAGTACGGTCTTCAATGCGCTCAATGTTAGGATAATCACCGCTTTGAATAAGATTCATCAGCGTAGCATGAGTGCGCATACGGAAGTCATCTGCGGGACGTTTGCCGTCTTCTTGGTATGGCAATGGCGGTAAGTAAAAAACTTTGGTGTAAGTAGTCATCCAAGACTTTACCATTACTCCCAAAGCTTTTACCATCTCACTATCAGGGTGGTCAGTAAGAGCAATTGCGTACAGGTCAAGAGCAGAGCGGTCTGTAATAACTGTCGTGGCATCGCCTTTAAGCATTGCTTGTACTTCGGCATGAATTAGGTTTGTTATCATGCCATAGTGAGCAACAGGGTTAACTGGGAAGTGCACATCTGCCCAGGTAATTTTTCGGTCCTGCGAAGAAACAACTTCAGCTAGATGATGATGTTCCGATTTAAGTCGTCCAGTAACTTCGAGAGCAGTAGTCGTTTTGCCGCTGCAATTTGTTCCAGTAAAAGCAATTTTGTATTCAGAGGATTTAGGTTTAGTCATGATTTGCTGATTTTAGAGGGTTGAGAAGTGCCAATGTTTCGAGCTTTATGCTTTAATTTATCTTTATCGTAAAAGATAAATCCAGGAAAGAATGCCTTTTTAAGTTTGGCTAAGTCACAAAGCTTGTAACCAGAATGCGGTATCATAACAAGTACCTCTTCTGTTTTAGGCTTAATGCTTGCCTTATTGTAGACGCCGTCTATCTTAACTGCGTCTACAATTGGAATACCCACAGCTTTTAGACTAGTAGGTGTGTCGTAAACTTTGCTATTAGAGGGAGCCTTCTCGCGCAACCAAGCGTCTACTGTTATGTAGGCGCCTTCTGGCGGTTTGAAAATATAGCCTAGCACCTTGGTTCGTTTAATTGTCTTCATATTTACAGAAACTTCTTTTTGTGGAAGACCTCATAGCGGTGAACGATTTCCTTGTAGTGGTTTAGGCCACCAGGCGGGCGTGTAGGTTTAGAGAAAAGGGAATTAGTTACTTTAGGTTTCCATTCTCTGTAGCCTTTTGCCATAACAACGTTTAGGTAGTCCACAGCCTTAGCTAAAAGCTCGTAGCGACCACGCGGCATCCATTGGTCAGACAAGTCTCTCAAAGATGCTCTACCAGCAAGATAGACCTCAACTGAATCAGCTATCATGTTTTTTGTTTCTACAAAATTCCATGAATTGTGGGCTTCAATAAGCCGAGCATCCAAAAACAGACGTTGATCAGTTATTGTACGGCAGGTAGGGCATCTGCAAGTAGAACCTACTGGTGTCTTTTGCGTTCTTTTAACGTCGTTAGATCGGGTTGCGTCCGCGCCTAAACCGTAGCAGTAAGTACCGTTAATAGAGGCCATGCGGTAGCTAACCGAATCTCCACCGCAGCGTTTAACGTAATTTGTACCTGCCATAATAGCGTACAAGATAACCCAAAAGTTAGACGTAACGCCCAAAAAGTGAAAGTACTCTGTGTTATCTCTAAGACGGTCAATAACCGCTAATCCGTTAGTCAACGCGGTCATGATTCGATGGTTACTGTCTCCCTCAACCAGCGTATTCAATCCCGCAATTGCAACTACCTTAGAACTGCGCTTAAGCCCGTCAATACGCCTTAAACGATTAGCCACACTTGAACCTTGCGATATGAGCGCAAGTATTTTGCCCTCTTCAAGCTTCGGTAGCATGTAGTCATCGTTTGCCCGCATCATCTTTGTCACAGCGTCAAAGTAATAGGGCTCTACGTTAGCTGGTAGGGGCAAATCCAGAGGCATACAAATGTCACCGAATTTGTTGTAGAAAGTCAGGAGGTCGTCAGGGTTAACAAACTCTGTAGTGCCTCGAAGCATCTGAAACCCGCCCGAGTCTACAATTATTTTCTTACCGAAAGGTTTCGCGTTTACATGAAACGTGTTGGTTGCATGGTAAGGGTTAATAAGCAGAATAGGCTCAGTGGGGCAGTCCAAAGATATAAGTGGTACTACCTGATCAAAGTCCAAATCTCCTAACTGACTAGGCAGCAACTTATCACGCGAGGTTTTGACCACAATGTAGATTGTGCGGTCAGGTAAATAGACAATTGAAAGGCGCGAGCTGTATCGCTCTAAACCTTGTGGATGCTTGGGTTTGCCGAATTTAACATAGGCGTGTGTCTCGCAACTATGCCAACTTTCTACCCCAGCTAACACCATGTGTACTCGATTACGTAGCATGAATTTCTCGAATCATTTGCTGCATTGGTTGCTTTAGGTAAGGCGCTGCGTAGAGATACGGTGCCGCAAAGTCTGGGTATTCCATAAGGTATTCCAGTTTTTCAAGAGCGTTTTCGTTAGTAAACAGAAACCGTTTGTCATATTGCATTAGTTCTTCATGAGAAGACTCTCCGCACAGTAGTAGGGGTTGGCATCGGTAGATAGCCGCTTCCATTAGAGCATAACCAAAATTCTCTTCCGGAGAGTGAGATACCATAACCATTGACTCTGCAAGATATTTATGGTACTCTTTTTTAGATATGCCACTCTTAATTTCTAGTACGCCTTGTGATTCCAGTAATCGGGCGTATTCAACTAGAGAAGGATCGTTACTGCGAAACTCTTTTCTTCCAGTTGTAATCAAGAAAGTCCAATCAGGATGTACGTCTTTAGCCCACATAAAGAGGTCTAGGGTAGCTCTAGGGTTTTTCTCTGAGTCAAAACGGTTAGTAAGAAGTATCTGTTTCTTCTTAGAAACTTTATAATTTGGATAATACTTCTTAAACATTGGGTTACCGGTAACCACAAGTTTTTTGCAAATCTCGTTAAAAGTTTGGTCAGACTTTATAAGTGACCCTCGCCGTGCAATGATTGCTTTACGATGATAGTGTGAACCTACAAAGACCTTATCAAAAGCGGCAAACCAGCCTAGCTCCGTATACTGCTGATAAGGTGCCGCGATTTCAAAAGCATCGCCGCGTGTGTAGGATGCTGCATGTAAAAATCCAAATAGTTTAACTTCTACTTTATTCATCTGCGCCATTAGCCTAACAGACTCGACGCCCCAGAATTCAATGTCACTAAAGAAAATCACTGTACCTGATTGAACACTACCCGAATCGAAAAGAGCAGCCAACTGCATTAGTTGGCTGCACTTGTAATGTATAGTAGAGTTAATGTCTAAGAATGCACCTACATTAATGGTATTGTCTTGTAGGGGCTTACCGTCAATAACGGTAACGTCAAAACCACCCCTTTTAAATTCTACAGGAAATTGCTCATACCACTGTTCCGTATAACGCTCTGTAAGAGGTTCAATTGGAATAAGAAGCATTGGCACGTTTTTAGGCATAAATATCCAGGTCGTTGTTAAAATCAGAAGGTTCGGTGCAAACTGCTGCACCCATAGGGAAGACGAATACGTTGCGATCTTCTTCAAACTTGAGTTGATCAGTGTTTTTCATAAAACACAAGTCTGAGTATTTAGGATTACGCACCATCAAGGTTATGTTGTTTGGACGCGCCGGGCACCGTTGCGCAACTGTTACCTCGATAGTTATTAAAGTACTGGGAAACGTATCGGCTAAAACTTTGTAGTCTAAAGTGTTCTGTTCGTCGCTAACGTAGAGATGACTAACCAAATGTTTTTTAAGGGCACTGTAGACCGTCTGTACGCCGTTACCGTCTCTTAGGGCATTAGCATCACAAAAAATAGTAGGTACGCCTTTAAGCCTACCCTCTGCCTCAATTCCGTATTTCATGCTGAATATTCCTTTCCTTTAAATTCTACCTTAAAGGGCATGTTGTTAGTCTTTATTAGATGGTCTAGCAAATTTTCTAGACTTAGCCATACGCCAGTGACAAGTTTGTCGCAGGTAACTTTAGCAGTGCTTAACTCCGTTTCAAGCTTACCGTAAACAGTATAGTTGGTATGAACCTCAACATTGTAGACAGTGCTGACTTGAATGTCCGAATCAACTATGTTTTCAAACAGGTAATAGCTTGCGTTGTTTTCCCAAAGAGCTTTTTGCGATGGATACAGGTTGTTAAGAGCTTGATATTTTTTAATGTGGTCTTTTTCGGATAAGACTACACGATTTCGACAGGCTTCTAGGTCAACTGAGTAATATTTAATGTCGCTACTAAAGCTACGGTAATGCCTATTTATAGTTTTGTGGTGCTCGTGATTGTCTTTAATTGACGGAAGAAGTATTTTCTTTCCCCAGACAAGAGAAGTCTTAAGGGGAGAAAAGAGTTCTTGAAAGTGTGCATTAAAGCCAAAATACTCGGCAGCCTTTAAAGCTTCGCGTTTACGCTCGTCATTTAAATCAAAAAAGTAGAGCACGTCTGATACTTTACCAGCATTTAGCAGAGACCAGCATCCAATAATTTCGTCGTCAGCATGAGGAGCAAATATGATAGTGTTTTTCACAGACGTGCCTCTAAATTTAAATCAAACTAAGAAGTTTTGTTTCTTCTACGTACTCTAGACTGAAGGGCAGATGATTCTTGTAAATACACGCCCATACGTCCGAGTCTGACCAGTCGAAAAAGGGGAAAACAAACGTCATACCGAACATAGAGTTCGGTTCAATAAGATTCATGTCCACGCGAGATACGTGCAGCCCATTGCGAACAAAATTAGCGGAGCGATCCAGCCTAGTATACTCGGAGCGACGTGAACCGTCAAACTGTGTCTTGTATTTGGGATTGTTACCCAAAGCACGAGGCCAGTAGGTAATAGGAAACGGGCGTTGGTAAAGAAATTCCAGCGTATCAGGATGAATTGCGTTGTCGCCGCCCGGCTTAGAAGTATGAATAATGTCAACTTCATTTAGTTGCGTAATAATAGACTTGGAAAGCAACCATTGATTAACTACCGAATCTTTACCACCAGAGTGACCTGCACAGGCAGGATACTCAATCTTATCCACAAGACTATCTAGACGTTCTAGAGTAAATTGGACTTTTTCGTCAATTCCCAAAAGAGCAGAACGAATGGAGCTTACTGTTAATTCGGACATATATAACCTTTAATTAGAGATTACGGCACCGCACTCGCCGTCTTCAGACACTTCAATTTCCAAGGTACGGCCTGGATACTTTTCAATAAGAATGTCCATTAGTTCCTCAGCTAGCATCTCACAAGACTTGTAATCGAGTTCTAGGGTGCCAGCTGAATACTGAGAAGTACAAAAGTTTAAAAACTGATGGAATTCAATTTCGCGGTCATCATGATAAACGTTAACCGAAACGCGAAACTTAAAAAGGTGCCTATGAGGACTTTTAAGATAGGCGACATCTTCAGGAGCATTTGGGTAGCAGTGAATTCCAGGCAACGCAAAGGTTACCCAGATTTTACGTTGAACAAGAAGGTTGTTTTTCATTATATTTACGGTTTAAGGGATTGCAGTAAACAGATGACCCTGCAAGGACAGAAGGAGGTTGTGCTTCATTGCGTAAGCCGCAGCATAAGCGTAATTCTTAGCAGTTTTCTCTTTGTTAATTAGTGTGTCATCCCAGATAGACGAAACCTCGCCTTCATAGGGTCGCAGATACTCTGCCATAGGGCTAACATAAACTGCACACCACTCTTCAGTGCCTCTAGAAAGCGCAAGTGCCCATTCCGGTATTTCGTGGTGGTTACCTTCTTCTGCAGATACCACAAATTTTAAAACGTCTGTGTAGGCTCTAACTATTGGAGACAACGGCATGTAGCCTTTAGGACTTGCCTTAGGACTGCATACTACAAAGAAATTAAACTCTTGTGCGTACTGACCTTCGTATGCTGCAAAAAATGCAGCCTGTGTTCCGTTTGTTTCCAGTTGAACAACTGTACTTCGGTTAGCTTTTATCTTTTTAATAACCTCTAAAAGATAATGCTGCAACGTAGGTTCGCCGCCAGTAAAAACAATAATGTCAGTGGGGCGCCAGCCTTGGTTACGCATTTCTAAAAGCAATTCGTCGGCGGTATAATGTTTTGCTTCCTCAATTCCGAAGAAGGTGTCGCAGAATCGGCAATGGGAATCCTTGGCGCCAAAGTTGCAACCAGCCAAACGTATAAACATCGCAGGATGACCTGTGTAGGGACCCTCACTTTGAATAGTGCGAAAAATAGAAGTAACGTAAAGTTTTTTTGCGTCTTTAAAGTAAGTAGAGTTAACTGGAATATCTCGATGCATTGTTACAATTTTTGAAGTCATTTTTTACTCCCAGAGTTTTGCGTCTTCGCGATGACCAACCACCATTGCCATGTTGTTGTCTGTTTCACGGACTTCAACACGAGAACACCAAACGCGTTCTGCCTCGCCGTTACCAAAGGAGGGCAAGAAAATTGTGTTAATGTACTCGTACAAAAAGGATGCGATGCCTTCGCATCCAGTTTTTTCTACTTCAGTAATTTTGGCTAAACCGAGTTTACCTAGATTTAAAAGCGCCTCACGCTGAGGGTCGTCTGCCGCAACTAGGAGTGTATGGTCAAACCACTCCTCTAATTTGTCTTTGAGTGGCCGTAGTCCGCCGAAGTCCAGAACCCAATTGCGAGCATCTAGAGTATCCGCCTCAAATTCAAAATAAAAGGATAGTGCGTAACCATGGATTTTATTACAGTGCGAATTGGCACGCCATTGCCGATAAGCGACAGGCGCTATCTGCTTGTAGGTTTTTGTAGAAATGAATTTCATAAGTTAACTCCGTTAAAAATATCTATTTACAGTTGTTTGTTGATACTATCTTAGGCCTCAAAACCGTAAGGAACTCTCTTAGCCTTTCCATTTGCGCCTCGGAAAGATTAAAATTTATGTTTAACGTCTTTGCTTCTCTATCCTTTTGAAGGACAAAAGGAGCAGGATGCAGAATGTCTATTAGCGTAGACCAAGACACATCAGACGAGAAGTAGACTAGTGCCCAGGTGTTTCTTTGATCTAGTCGTACAAAATCTTTTAAGGCAAATATTTTCCCTAATTGCTCCTGAGTTAGAACGCCGTCTACCCATAAGGCACGTTCCCAGTGAACTAGTGCGTAGTTCCTAGCCTGCGCAGCATTTTTGAAAGCTGGTCTATTTTCGATTGCGGACAATTCCCGGGGTCCCATAGCGTAACTCCTTTAGACTTAGCAGCCTTAGAAGGTTCGTCTTCGTCCTCAAATTCATGATACGGAGAGTCTTTTCCCCTCAGGGAGAAAACGCGAGTTTCCATCATGCCTTTAAGTGTAGGTAATATTAAATCTTCTGCACGTTTGCCTGCGTCGTCTCCGTCCATCATAAGTACCACGTACTTGGCTCCGGACAGTTCTAGATTTCTAGACTTAACAGGTGACCAAGATTGTGTACCTAGAACAGCAACTGCGGGAATTTTCAAGTTCAGCAGCCTTAGAGCGTCACGCGGACCTTCAACTAAAACTAGATAGTTAAGACCTTGCGCTCGCATCATCCTAACAGAATAGTCATAGGGAAACAAACCGCTTTGTGCAGACCAACCGCCTGTAGAGTTTATGTAGGAAGTTTCGCCAGGTATCTTTTTTAAACGTGCCTTAATGTAGCCTTTGAGTTCACCACGAATCTCTACAGGTAAAAACACAAACTTTTCGTCTGACCAAGACTGTTTGCAAACAGCCGCACCTATGTCTATGAGAAGGTTTGTAGGTATCTTGCGCCACAATTTGTTCTTAGGGAGCGGTGAAAACGTTAGATTGTCTTTTTTTCTCTTCTCAGAGTCTTCCTTTGTTAGTACCTTATGCGTGTACTGAACCGAAGGTTTCTGGTGTGCGAAAGCTTTTAAACCTATGCGTGGTGCTAGATCATCCCATTTAGATGTAGCACCGCAACCGTAACACTTAAAGTAACCAGGTGACCGCGAATTCGGAGAATAGAAAATTCTACCAGAAGGAGTTTTTTCAGAATGAAACGGGCATGGAATAAAAATTGAATGCTCGTTAATTTTCTTCTTAACTCCTGAATAGCTGTTTAGTTGGTTTACAACAAATTCATATCGACGACGCACCAAAGAGGCGTCGCTCAATTGCGTTGAGGGCATATAGAGTAGAAGGATGATTTTTATTTAGACGCCACCATTTGGAACACAGAATCTCTCCGGGTAAAAATACAGCACCGCGTTGCAAAACAGGCATCCTGTAAACTAGGTACCTTAAAGGTTTTGCGTCTAGAACAGATTGAAAAAATTCTTGGCTGGCAGTCCACATAAGGTACGTGTATTCTAATTCAACGTCGTGCAGTCCATAAAAATACAAAGGTGTATCGTTTGTAAGTACGGCTAAGCTACCATGAGTAGAATTAGAAATGTTATTTACAATTCCAACAAAAGACGAAGATAGGTTAGGAAGAATTAGGTTAAGCTTGCCGCGATAGTTAGCGTGGTCGTACTCTGAATCTAAAAATTCCATTAGCGAACCAAACTCTGAAAGCTCTGAAGAGGCAAAGATAGTTACGCGTTTGTCTCTTGATGGAATATTCAGACTTTTATTTTCAAACTTTGTGTCAAAAGCCCACTGACCTCGATTACGTGCATTTATGTGATTACCTTTATAGGTACCCTTAAACACAGGTAACGGTATGGGCAGCTGAGGGCCGCCTAATGAAAAGTATCCATTTAGCATTTAAATTCTCTTTCTAGCTATTAGTGGATAAGCTCAGGCTTTATAGGCGCCATGGTAATTGGGTTACCTTGCACAGTACCTCCATATTGATAGACAAGCTCCACAGGAAATAGCGCGTCAACACAGGTGTTAACCCTGGCTATAATCTCACGCAACAAAACTGTAGGTTGTAGAGTAAAGATTTCTGTAGAGTAAATCTCTCTTTTATACACGCAGCGACTCTCTCCCTTGCTGTACCTAAGGCTATACTCTGCAAAAATAAATTGGTGGCCTTTTGCAGAAGGTATGCAGATAAAATGCAGCAAGGGCGGCTCTAAAGACGTCCATAAAAATTCGTCAACTTTGTTTGCTATCATATTCTTTTAGGGCTTCTTTTATTTGTTTATCTAAATTAGGCACGTTTAGCAAAGGCCATTTAGATTGGAGAAATACGCGCACTTCCTTGTTACGCCAAGGCTCTAGAACTTCTTTCATAATCTCTTTGGCGTCGCCTGTCAGAATCTTTAAGCTAACGCCTTCTTTAACCGATTCATCTAACTTCTTAATTAAGTCAGGAATAGCCCAATCCCACTTCTTGGTTAACGTATCTTTGATACCTACCTCGACTTCAATCTCAGGCTCTACAGAGAATTTAAGCCCAAACTCTTTGTCATAAGCCTGTGCAATGCCATAAGTAGACTCATACTGCAAGATATGAATGAACGGCAAAACCATAGCGTAGGGAACTGTGTAGTATTGCGCGTCATGAACTATACGGTTAAACTTAAGCGGGCTCTTTTTGTCTATACCTAGCATTTTCTCAATGACGGGTCTAAATTCAAAATAGGACACCATAATAAGTCTAGAGGACTTTACAGCAATTTCAGATGCAAAACCTTGAATAGGTGCGTTCATACCACGACGAACCTGTCGGGATACAATCTTCTTATCTTTGGTCATCGCTGCATAAAGATGCCTAATACGGCCAATAGGTGAATACACGTAGTATTCTTCCGTAGCCATTTTTTGCATACGCAACACCCATTGATGACCGCGTGGAAACTCTTTAAACATCTTGTCGATAATGCCTTGCGCAAATTCGGTGCGGTCGTCTTCTACCAGTTCTTCATATTGTTTCTCTAGTTCAGCTAACTTCTTTTTATCGTTGGCTTTATGGGCTTCACCAATCTTTTCCTTTAGAGCATTAAACTCAGTAAGCTTAATGTCTACTCCCAACGTCTGAGCACTCTTACCGTACAAAGTACCGAACACCACCTGCTTAATAGCATCGCGTAAAGGGTCAGCTTTTTCAATCCACCTATCAAAAAAGCGTTTAACGTTCTGAATGTGAACGTCACCTTTAGTTTTTAGTTCTATCTTAATTGCTTCTGTTGGCGTCTGTATCCATTGCTGACGTAGAGCTTGACCTGCTTTAAAGGCCGCCGCTAGTGCCATGTCTTTAGCAACAATAGACCAACCACGAACCTCATGTGCAGAGTAGTCGAAACGAATCTGAAGGCATCCGTCTTCAGTAATAAACATTTCCTTAATAATCTTAGCCAGCTTACCACGTGAAGGAATGTTTTGAAGATTAGGGTCACCTGAGCCTAAGCGTCCAGTATCAACTACAAAAAAGTAATAGTCTGCACGTAGGCAGGAATCGTAAATAGCATCTAATTCTCTAGTAAGCTTCTTGTACCAACCTTTAGCGTAAGTAGAGAGTAGTTTAGAGGCAGATTGAAATTCACCAAATTTGGCTACTAAAAAGTTTCGGTCTTTGTAGTATTCAATAAACTTCTTATCTACAGCAGGCCCACCAGACTTCGTCTTACCTGTAGGCTTTAAGCCCATTGTTTCAAAAAAGAGCTTGAGCTTATGCGCACCTTTGGTGAAGGAAAAAACCCATTGGCTTTTAGTACCGCCGCCAAATAAAGAATTGGCCTTAAATCCGGACTCAGACAAAAGCTCTTTGTTTGCTTTTTGAACCTCTGGGAAGGTCTTAAATTCGTCGCGTAGCTCTTCAATAGCCTGCGTTAGTTTAGAGCCAGGCGCAATTAGTTCTCGAAGATATTTTTTGTCAATCTTAGACCCAGCGTCTTTTAAATGTGACAGCTGATGCACGGTGTCAGACATTTGATGACGCATGTGACGTTCAAACATAGGGAGATAGTTCTTATCTCCAATGCTTTTCTTGGCCGCACGGTCCATCTGGGCAGTTCTAATATGCAGAATTGAAACTACGTCAGTAGCACCATAAAGCAAAAAGTCATTGTCTGAAGGAGAGACTTGACCTGTGGTGTTTCTGTCTTCTTTGCCAAATTTCATGTCTCCGCTTAGGTAGGTGTCGTTACCGTAAGCGCAGTATACCGCCGCCAAGCCTCCGCTCTTAATGCCTAGAGAGGCCAAGCTAGATATGTTCTCATCTAGCAAATGCTCACCTGCAGTAATCTCCCACAAGGTCAGATAGATAACTTCTAGCTTAAGAGCTTGTCGAATAATCCTTAAGTCGAACGTTCCGTTAAAGGCTACAAGTTCAGGGCCTTTAGGAGCACCAAGCCGTTTTTTCAGTTCGCGCTTAATGTACTTTCGCTCTTCGGGAGAGAACGGGTTATCTTTATGCGGATGGTCTACCGGTATAACGTAGCCCTTTAGGGGATCTGTGTCAAAAGCAAACTGAATTGTATAAATTGCGTTATGGTGTACTGTCAAATTCTTGGTTTCAGTATCCACCGCAGCCACTTTAGCTGCGTCGAACCTACGCATAACAGAATCAAATTTCTTTATATTATCCACATAGCCTGGGTTGGCAACCACGTGCGCGAGTGAGTGCGGTAATTTACCTATTAAAAGGTTTGCCAAATGCCTACACCAGAACCCTAAGAGGTTAGCGTACAGCCCGTCTTTTTCCATCAGACGAGTAAAGTCCAAAGATGAGGCTACTTTTCTATTGTCTATATCGTATACCCAGCCGTTTTTGTGCTCTGCATTAGCAGTAGGGTAAAGCAGATTTAGGTCACCTGAAAAAAATACGTGCGTAGGGTCTAGGTGTTCAATTAGTTTTAAAACGCGATTTTTAAACTCAGCCTCAGCCTCAGCCCGAGCATGACCCTTTAGGTTAAGATGTTTCTTGTCGTTAAAGTTAACAACAGCAAAGCTGGGTTGAGAGATGTTTTTGTACAGGCGTGCTTGAGTTACCGCGTACTTTAAGACGTGCGTGAGATGTGGCGTAGATACCAGTTCACGAGCCTTGAGGTCTTCTGTTGAAACCGTTTGTAGAATTACCAAAACACGGAATTTAGAAGACCTCCAATCGACATCCGCTTTTAGCGTGAGGTCGTAGCCTAAGGAGGGAACATTTTTAGGCGTAAAACTTTTTTGTAGCATTAGGAACCTTTGCAGGCATTTAAAAATTAGAGAATTAAGACTTAAGCTTCTTTCGTAGCTCTTCAAGCTTAATTTTTACGTAGTCAGGAGAAGGCTGCGGCAAACCTACCAAAGAGCAGAACTGCTCAATTGAAAGGTCGTCGTGTGTGTATTTACAGTTGTTAGTCTTTCGATGTTGCCAATAGCAGGCACCTTGCGGCAAAGGGCAGGTCTTAGTAGGAAGCTGTTCGTGTATTGCAATACAGAAGGCCATTTAAGCTACCTCTCTTTGCTCTAAATCTAGCTCAAATTTTCTTCTAACAATTGCCTTTAACGTATCTTCTTTTCTAACAATTTGTTTTTTCAGAACATCAATTTCTCTATCAAAAGTGTTTATTAGATAGGCAAGAGCTTTATCTCTATCTTCAAACAATATACCTGAGGGTACCTTAATTGATTTTCCAGACTCCAAGATGCCTACAGTAGTTAGTACCCCTTGGCGAGTAACCTCTAGGGGCTGGAACATTAGCTCTGGGTTTGTTGAGGCAATGCAAAGTGTAGTCATTTAGATTCCTTTAGTAATTTAGAACGTAAGGCTATTGTTTGCTTTTTCTGCTCTTTTGAAACATCTTGATTTTTAAGCCACTCGACAAAAAACTCTCTAGAAGAAATCTCAATCTCTGAGCCTGAGGACAAATCTTCTATGCGAGCCAACGCCAAGTCTTTTTCGCTTTTAACGGAACGTACTTTAACTACGTTCAAATCACCGTAGTCCTTGGTAGTTATCTCACAGCCTTCCAACAGAATAAGCTTTACCAAGTCTCTAGGGGAGGCTGGTATGTTTTTTAAATCCCTTTTAGTCTTAACCTCTACAGAATGCAGCGTGTAGATGTTTTTAACTGGAATGTTAAAGACTTCCCAGGAGCCGTCGTAAACAATGTGGTGAAAGAACTTTTCAGGAGCCTCGCCAAAGTTTGTTTGATACAGCGTACCGGAGTAATGGGTGTTGCGTATTTTCTGCTTAGTGTGGATATGGCCCATAACGCTGGCTGCCTTAGAGGCCGGCAAATCCTCAGCATCTAAAAGACGCCCCGAATCTGTTTTAGCTCCCTTTACGTCTATGTGACCCACATTAAGCAAATTTGATCGGCTCTTAAAAGAAGCCGATGGCCATGACATAAAGTTTACAAGAGCATCACCGAATTTAACTACCTTGCTATCGTCCTTGTAGAGAACAAAATTTGGTATCTTCATTGCCTCAATAAGCTGCAATGAATGCCCTGCAGAAGAATCTATGGCTACCTTATCGTGGTTACCCAAAATCACATGAAATTTTAAATTCGGATTACTCCTAAAAAGAGTTAGCAAGGCTAGTTGACCTTCATAACTCATTCTAGTGCTTTCACAAATATCTCCGTATAGGAATATTTCTGTAATGGCTCTTTTCTTTGCAAACTCTAAACACTGGTCGACTAGGCGCATAACAAACCTATCATGGTTTTTTATATAGGAAGCCAAGCCGCCTTTGCCTAGAGTGTCTGTTAAATGCAAATCACCTATACCAACTGCTTCAAATGTCATTTTAGATTTTTTTAGTAAAAACAGTATTTATAATTAAACGTCTAAAGGGCTTATTGCCGCCTGTTCTTTTTGGTATCCCTTAAAGATTTCCTGAGTTACGTAATGTACAGTGTAGGCCTCAAACTCAGAACCTGCTTCTACCTCGCGCATAAATTTTTTGCAGGCTTGCATAACGTGTGTAGCCTCATGAGCTATTAAGCCTACTTTAGTTGAAAGGTCCCATGAATAATCTATTTTCATACATAGAATAACAGATGGAGCATCTTCCTCGGTACCAGAAAAATGATGCAGAGTCGCAGCGGCGCCTTCTGTTACAAAAGCGGAGAAATCTTTTATTTTACGCCTAGACATCTCAGCTTTATAGGCAGCCTCGTGAAAGGTATAGCCTACATCTAAAAACACAGGGCCCATGTGTATGTAATTTATGCGGTTTTTCATTTGCGGCTAAACGTTGAACAGTCTAGGAATTTGTGCAAAGCAATTAAGATTCTTTATGCCATTTCTGAAAAAGCTCAAGCTTTATCTCTGCACGAGCATCTATGTTTCTATGATTTAGTTGCAGACTGTCAATCACAAAATCAATAGCTGCTTTTGCATCCGCTATCTCTTCTTCTAGACGTAAAAACAAATTACCTTTGCCGTCCGGATGCTTGCCGCCCGGGTAGTTTTGTAGTTTTCCTACTACCTGCAAAACTTCTCCGAATTCTTCTGTTAGCTTTGCCAAACCGTTTAAGGCCATTGCCATTGTGTATTCCTTTGATTTCCCTAGAGGGTTTCTTTTAACTTTTCAATCTCTTTGGTAACCCAGTATTCATTGAAAGCTACTTGAGGATGATTGTTTCTAAAAGCCTCGGCTGAATAGTGGTTGTAAAGGTGGTTAGCTGTTTTATCTAAAATGCTTTTTAAAGTATCTGTAGTCTCTTCAAAGTACGCTAGGTCAGTTTCCAGAACTTCACACCAAATGCGTTCAGGGCTATCAACTTTTGAAAACTGATGCCAGCCACGACTACGACCCAGGTACACCAATCTTTCTGGCTGACCTTTCCAGTTATAGAAACCACCTGTTTTAAGATTCAAAGGCTTTGTCATGTAACTTTCCAACCTGTAATCGGGTCTGGTAAAAGAGGGAGAGGAGTAGACGTTTGAAAATCTAACCTGGTGGGAAAAAACGTAACCTTTTTAAGAGAACCGTCTGGGTGGTACTCCATAGTCTGAATTAGAGGGCAGACTCTTTCGTGAATCTGCCCGCAATACGGACAGTTAACACTAGGATGACCTATTAGCATAGCTACCCTTTGCTCTTAATTCGGCTGCGGCCTTTGCCGCTTCTTCGGAGACATAAGATTTGCCAGTAGAACGGACGATAAAGCCTCCACTTAGCCCCCCGTTAATTACTCTATCTATAATCTCACCGTCAGGCTTTACAAGCCATTGTTCGTAATAATCTCTTTGTTGCCATTCCATTTTAACCTCCCTGCTGGGTACTAAGATTAGGCGCGGTGTTGAGTTGAATTACTTTAGGAGGGACTTCGTTGCCGTTAGGCTGAGACTCATTGAAAAGTGGCTGACCTACGGTTCTACCAGAGTTAAAATGCACAGGGTCTTGCGGTACAACCTTACCAATCCTTGTTGATGTGTCTTTTGAAGTACCTGCTGCCTTATTCGCGTCAGAGTAAGGATTAGGTTTTAACAAATTTATCTCAAAAGAAACTGTCCTGCGTGGGCCGTCAAAGTGACCGCTTGGGACAGAGTGTTTAATGTGCGATTCCCACAGAAACAAATCGCCTTCACGCGGGCCCACGCTCCAATTATCAGAGTTAAAAGCAGTTGGAACAGCCGCTTCTAAACTAGCTCTGTCAAAGCGAGACTGAAATCCTGAGAAGAGGGTGCCTGGCGTTCCGTGAGGCATGTTAACATAGAAGACGCCAGAGAAGTGACTACCGTAATGAGAGTGAGGTGCAATGTTCTGCCCTGCATTTAGCTCATTAAGCCAAATACGCGGAACAGAGACTTGAAGTCCTTTGGTTGCATACCCAAGTTTAGCCGCAAAAACAAGAGCTTGAAACTTAAGATAAGCCACCAGCTGCGGTGCCTCAATTAGTGTCTCAGTGTGTACCGAGGTGCTGTGACTCTGCAAGCTTGTTAGATACCCTGCGTCATTTTGCAGTACCGGGTACTTAATAAAAAGCTCTTTACCTTCTTCTATAAGCCAGGGGGCGGTAAACTCTGCAATTGCGATTGAGAACGGTTGATTGACGATCATTAGGTTTCCTTTTAAATGTATTGCGTATTTACAATATTAGCCCATAGGCCAGATAAGTTTGCTAAGAAAATTTGCTAATTTATCTTTGTAATTTAGCTTTAGTGGCTTTGCAATAGACTTAGGCAAGTTTTCAGGATTTTTATAAAAATCTAATTCGGCCAAAAACTGTTCCCGGTCAACTAGGGCTTCTTGAAGTTCCTGTTCTTTGGCAGCAAGTTTATCTGTTAGCAGCTCGCAATGTTGCGTTAGATTGTAGTAGCTTTGATTTTCTTTATTTTTAATTTGCAGGACTAAAAAATCAATTGTCATTGCGGCTTCATGCGCAAGTTTAGCATCCGCTAAAGTATGAGTGCTTGCGGTTAATTGGGAAAGACGTCTCGAAACGTCTATTGCTTTCTCAATCATTTTCGCCCCGCAAAAGCCACAAGAGGCGAAACAACAATGGTTAGCATTACAATAAAACCGAACCAAATCCAGAAACTAGAGAAAATAAATTGGAGTATTTCAAGCATGATTATTTCTTTTATGTTACCGCGTGTTACCGGGAGATTTAAAGTCTTGCATTAGGTCTGCGTTTACAGCATTCTTGTAAACAGTCGGTACGTCTAATTCATTTGTGGCGTTTGTGGTTATGGCAGTCTCCAGTGCCCTTCTGGCAGACATTTTGGTCAATGTAGCAGCCTCAACCTGATGACCTTCCTCAATTGCGTTAGCAAGACGTACTGCTGCATTGGCATAATTATCAGCAAGAAACATAAGTTCATTTTTTGTCATTGAATAATTCTCCATATCTAGATTATAGTAGGGCACGTAGAATGCCTGACCTTTTAAAGACACTATTTATAGCTCTCGCCACTCTACAGGCAGCTGAGGAGGCGGAGCAGCTACACCAACCACCTCAAGCACACAGAACTCTTCGTTATACCTGGATGCCAGTCTAGAGGCTTCTGCTTTTGCAGCCTCCAGAGAGGGGTGGCGTACACTAGGAAAACCGCCAGTTAACTTCCATACTGCCCAAAATTTGGGATTTTCAGTCTTTAATAGTTTATCCTTGGTCATGTTCTTAAAATCAGCCTTTGCTGACTTCCTCAGGTTCATGGTTAATTACGCGTATTGAGACACATATCTCTTCTAAATCGTATTCTTCCTGAATCGAAACTTCTAGTTCGTCTTCGCCTTCTGCACTGTCTTTACTAGGACGCTTTAAAAGTAGTGTGCCGTAACCTTCTTCGTCATCAAAGACTTCGTC